>Ga0080064_1001553_pt1 | contig 45463 bp, 39 predicted proteins | sample Subgrocontami54m_FD_69260 | JGI IMG/M metagenome (GOLD analysis project Ga0080064, IMG submission 69260) | Subsurface groundwater microbial communities from S. Glens Falls, New York, USA - GMW46 contaminated, 5.4 m (SPADES assembly) (version 2) ...
CGATGCGGCTGGCAACGAGATTGGAATGGGACCTGATGGCAAGAAAGTGAAGCGCGAGCGCCTGAGCATAGACGGCCCCGATTACGAGGAGGTAATGCTCGTAGGAGGCCAATTTGCCGTCCAAGCCAACCTGATGTCCAACGACAAGGTCTGGCCGGCGATGGCCAAGGCCTTCGAGGAAACCAAGGGCGACCTGGCCGAGCGCATGCTGGCCGCGCTCGACGCCGCGCAGGCCGTGGGCGGAGACATCCGCGGGCGGCAGTCGGCGGCGCTCATCGTGGTCAAGGCGAAATCCAGCGGCAAGCCCTGGGAAGACCGCATCTTCGATCTGCGCGTGGACGACAATCCGGAGCCGCTCAAGGAGCTGCGCCGACTGGTGACGCTGCAGCGCGCCTACAACCACATGAACGCCGGCGACCTGGCGGTGGAGCACAAGGACAACGAGGGCGCGCTGCGCGAGTACTCCGCCGCCGAGCAACTGGCCACTGGCGCCGAGGGCATCCCCACCAGCCGCCTGGCGGAGATGATCTACTGGCACGCCGTGGCCTTGGTGAAGATTGGGCGGGTGGAAGAGTCCCTGCCGCTCTTCCGCAAGGCCTTCGCCCTGCAGCCGAGCTGGCGCGAGTTGACGCCGCGCCTGCCTAAGTCCGGCCTGCTGCCCGACGATCCGAAGCTCATTGAGCGGATCGTGCAGGTGAAGTAGGCGAGACGAGGCCGGTTCTAGGTTTCTCGTTCCTCGATTGGGGAGCGGCCACCGTTCCTGCGGCTATACTGGAAATGAGAAACCCGGAACGAGAAACGAGAAACCATGTTGCTGCACGGCATTTTCCCGCCTATCACCACGCCGTTCTACCCGGACGGGAAGGTGTACTTCCGCAAACTGGAAGCGAACGTCGAGCGCTACTCGAAGACGCCGGTAGCGGGAGTGGTGGTGCTGGGCTCGACCGGAGAGGCCATCCTGCTTTCGGACGACGAGCAGCGCGAGGTGCTGCGCGCGGCGCGCGAGGCCGCGGCGCCGGAAAAAGTGCTGGTCGCGGGTACGGGGAGCGAATCGGCCATCGAGACCCTGCGTCTCACTGAGTACGCCGCCACGCTCGGCTATGACGTGGCCATGGTGCGCACGCCCCACTACTACAAGCAGCAGATGAAGCCGGAGAACATGCTGGCCTTCTACCGCACGGTCGCCGACCGCTCGCCCTTGCCGGTCATCATCTACAACTTCCCGCCCAACACGGGATACGACATCCCCGCCGAAGTGGTGATCGCGCTGGCCGAGCATCCCAACCTCATCGGCATCAAGGAGTCGGGAGGAGACATCAACAAGGTGAAAGCCATGGTCGCGGGCACGCGCCACGCGCAGCGGACGGTCGCCGTCACCGAGATCTTCGAAGCGGTCACTGGACGCATGAAGTCGGCGCCTGCCGCCGCGAACGCCAATATGGTTCCGGCAAGCGCGCTGGGAGCAGTGGCGGTCGCCGCGCCGCTAGCGGCGCTCAGGACGCGTACCAAGGACGTCGGCTTCCAGGTGATGGTGGGCTCGGCGCACCTGCTGCACTCCATGCTGAATGCGGGCGCAGTGGGGGCGATTCTCGCCTTCGCCGATTGCGCCCCCACCGCCTGCTTCGAGATTTACACGGCGTGGAAGGAGAACGACGTGGACCTGGCGCGGGAGAAGCAGGAGCGCATCACCGAAGCCTCGCGGAAGGTGGTGGGCGAGTTCGGGGTACCGGGACTGAAGTACGCGCTCGACTTCAACGGCTACTACGGCGGCCCGCCGCGCCTGCCGCTGCTTCCACCCACGGCGGAAGTGAAGGCTGAGATTGAGCGCCTGCTGGAGTACATCCGAATTTGAAGCGAACGAAACGAAGTAGCGGAAGCGGCACGGCCGTGAGATCTGCCCGCGGCCGCAAACGCGCCCGGCCCTCGCTGGTCCGGGTCTCGGAGGAGATGAAGCAATGGTCGGCGCTGCTGGGCGCGGAGCTGGAGCGCTGGCCGGGGGTGAGCACCAAGCTCATGTTCGGCTTCGTCAGCTTCTATCGCGGGCGGAACATCTTCGCGGCGCTGCCCAAGACGCGCGCCATGAACTCCGCCAATTCCATCATCTTCAAGTTGCGCCGGGCCAGCCCGCAGGAGCTGGCAAAGCTGCGCCGCGACCCGCGCGCGAAGGTTTCCGAGAAGGGAATGGCGGGCTGGCAGTCGTTCGAGCTGGCCTCCTCCGCCGACCTCAAGGGCGCGTTGGCCTGGCTGGACCAGGCCTACCGCGCCGCGCGCTAATTTCCGGGATTGCTTGACCGAAAGGCATCCCAGCCCACATCATTGATTATTGATTATTGATTGAAAAGGAGTTCCAAGCATGGCAACGACAACGCAAGCGGCCGCCGCCGAGGGCACCAAGATGCTGGTCGATTACCGCACCGACGGGGGCATCGCCATCATCGAGATGAACGATCCCCCGGCCAACACCTACACCTATGAGATGAACCGCCAGCTCGACGAGGCCATCCTCAAGGCGCGTATGGACAACGACGTGTACGTCATCGTGCTGACGGGCGCGGGCGAAAAGTTCTTCTCCGCGGGCGCCAACATCAAGATGCTCTCCAGCGTGGATCCCGTCTTCAAGTACTACTTCTGCCTGCACGCCAACGAGATGCTGCTGCGATTGGAACACACGCCCAAGCTGGTGATCGCGGCGCTCAACGGGCACACCGTGGGCGGAGGCCTGGAGATCGCCATGGCCGCCGACCTCCGCATCGCGCGCAAGGACGCGGGCAAGATCGGCCTGCCCGAGGTCAACCTGGGCGTGCTGCCCGGCACCGGCGGGACGCAGCGCCTCTCGCGCATGGTGGGAAAATCGAAGGCCATCGAGCTGATGGTCACCGGCAACACCTTCACCTTCGAGGAGGCGAAGGAGCTGGGCATGGTCAACGACATCTTCGAGCGCGACCACTTCATGGAGAACGTGATGGAGTACGCGCGCCAGTTCTGCCCGCCCAACAAGGCGGCCATGGCCGTGGGCCACATCAAGCGCGCCGTGCAGACGGGGTGGGAGATCCCCATGGAGTCGGCGCTGGCCATCGAGCGCGAGCTCCAGTCGCTCCTGTTCAAGAGCCAGGACGCCAAGGAAGGCCTGAACGCCTATGTGGAGAAGCGTCCGGCGGAGTTCAAGGCGAAGTGACCGCGCCGCGAAGGATACAAAGCATTACCACGAAGGGCACGAAGGTTCACGAAGGTCCTTCGTGGCGCCTTCGTGCCCTTTGTGGTGAAGGCTTTTTCGAATGCTGACTGCCACCAAATCGACGATTGTCCCCGGCAAGCTGCTCATTGGCGGCGAGTGGCAGGACTCCTCCGACGGGAAGACGTTTGACACCGTCAATCCAGCCACCGGCGAGGTGTTGACGCATATTGCCGCGGCAACCGCGGCGGATGTCGAGAAGGCGGTCGCCGCCGCCCGCAAGGCCTTCGACGATCCCGCCGCCCCCTGGCAGAAGATGACCGCCAGCGAGCGCGGCAAGCTGTTGTGGAAGATCGCCGACCTCATCGAGCAGAACATCGAGGAGCTGGCCGAGATCGAGACCCTGGACAACGGCAAGCCCATCTTCGAATCGCGCTACGTGGACCTGCCTACGGTGGCTGAGGTCTTCCGCTACTACGCCGGCTGGGCCACCAAGATCCACGGCGAGACCATCAACTCCCGCCCCAACGCCTTCACCTACACCCTGCGCGAGCCGGTGGGCGTGGTGGCGGCCATCGTCCCCTGGAATTTCCCGCTGCTGCTGGCCTCGTGGAAGATCGCGCCGGCGCTGGCCACCGGCAACTGCGTCATCTGGAAGCCGGCATCGCAGACCTCACTCTCCGCGTTGCGCGTAGGCGAGCTGATGGTGGAAGCGGGCGTGCCCGCGGGCGTCATCAATATTCTCCCCGGCGCGGGAGCGATTGTGGGCATGGGACTGGTGAAGCATCCGGGCGTGGACAAAGTGGCCTTCACTGGTTCTACGGTTGTGGGCAAGGAAGTGATGCGCAGCGCGGCGGACACGGTGAAGCGCATCACGCTGGAGCTGGGCGGCAAGTCGCCCAACATCGTTTTCGCGGATTCGGACCTGGAAGCCGCCGTCCGCGGCGCTTCCACGGGCATCTTCTACGGCAAGGGCGAGGTCTGCGCCGCCGGCTCGCGGCTGTTCGTCGAGAGGAAGATCCACGACGAGTTCATGTCGAAGCTGGTGGACCGCACGCAGAAGCTCAAGCCCGGCGACCCGCTCGATCCCAAGACGCGCCTGGGCGCCATCGTCAGCGAGCAGCAGATGAACAGCGTGCTGGGCTACATCGAGGCAGGGAAGAGCGAGGGCGCGAAGCTGGTGGCGGGCGGCAAGCGCGTCTCCGTGGATGGCGGCAAGGGATACTTCGTCGAGCCCACCATCTTCGACGCCGTGGACAACAGCATGAAGATCGCGCAGGAGGAGATTTTCGGGCCGGTGCTGGCCACCATCCCCTTCGACGACGTGGAACAGGTGGCCGACCTCGCCAACCAGAACATCTACGGGCTGGCCGCGGCCGTATGGACCAACGACATCCGCAAGGCCCACGCCGTGGCCCGGCGGCTCAAGGCTGGCACGGTCTGGGTGAACGCTTACAACCTCTACGACGTGGCCCTGCCCTTCGGCGGATACAAGCAGTCGGGCTTTGGCCGCGAGTTGGGGATGCACGCCATCGAGCACTACACGGAACTGAAGAGCGTTTGGGTAAATTTGTAGAAACGTTGCTTGCAACGTCTCGAGACGTAGCAAGCTACGTCTCTACGGAGGGAGCTAGGAGTCACATGCCGGGAAGGGTTTTCAAGATCGGGACGTTCAGCGACTGGGTCGGACTGTTCGACGATTGGCGCCGCGACATCGGCGTCAATCCCAAAGAGGTGGCGGAGTTCAAGTTCGACACGCTCTACGGCGCCATCGAGACCAACGAGATCCAATTCGGCCACTACAAGGGCCGGCCCAAGTGGGAGACCGTCCGGCAGATGCCCACACAGAACATGCGCGACGCGCTGATGAACATGATCGTCTATCAGGGCGACACCGAATTCGCCAGCGTGGAGCAGCAGCGCTTCCTGTTCGATGCCGCGCCCAGCGACTACGACCGCAAGGCGCTCACCCGGGTGATGATCGAGGAGATGCGCCACGGCTGGCAGATGTGCGCGCTACTGATCGAGCACTTCGGGCAGACCGGGAAAGTCGAGGCGCAGAAGATGCTGGAGCGCCGGGCGTTTGAGAACAAACGGTTGCTCAACGCCTTCAATGAGAACGTGGACAACTGGCTCGACTTCTTCGCCTACACCGATTTCGTGGACCGCGACGGCAAGTTCCAGCTCCAGATGCTGAAGTACTCGGGCTTCGCGCCGCTGGGCCGCTCCATGTCCTACATGCTGCGCGAGGAGGCCTTCCACATGGGCACGGGCAACGACGGCCTGCGCCGCGTGGTGGAAGCCGGCGCCGTGCCCGTCTGGCTCATCCAGAAATATCTCAACAAGTGGATCTCCGAATCCTACGACCTGTTCGGCACCGACCACTCCTCTTCGGCGCACTGGGCGTACGTCTGGGGGATCAAGGGGCGCTACGATGAGCCCAAGAACGCGGCCGCGCCCGACCTGGACGACGTCAACGACTACAACCGCAAGCTCTATCGCGACGAAGTGGCCGGGCTGATCGCGCGCTTCAACAACGTGCTCAAGCCGGACCAGCCCCGGCTGTATGCCCCCCACATCCAGTTCAACCGCGCCATTGGGAGCTGGGCCGGGCAGAAATTCCACCCGCAGACGGGCGAGCCGGTCGAGGACAAGGTCTACGAGCAGCAATTGACCGAATGGCTGCCGACGGCAATCGACAAGAAGCTGCTGCTCGACATCCTGGGCGCGGAGAAGAAGTGGATCGTGCCCAAAGAGGGCGCCCGCGACCCGCTGGAGAGCATTGGCGAGACGCGCAAGTCGGCCATCAACCCGTAGGAATTGACTATGGGCAATTGACAATTGACTATTTGGCGCAGGACCGTGCTAGGGCCGCCTGCAATAGTCAATGGGCAATAGTCAATTGTCCTTGTCAAGCCCGCCAAACCGAATGATCCCGACTCCCGAAGCGAAGGCCGCCAAATCCGCCCGCTACACTCTGGGCGAGTTGATGGTGGCCGCGGCGGCGCGCGAGATCCGCGACGGCGAAATCGTCTTCGTGGGCATGCGGCTGCCGCTGATCGCCTTCGTGGTGGCCAAGAAGACGCACGCGCCCGGCGCCATCGGCCTGTTCGAGAACGGCGTGGTGCGCTCCACGCCCGCCCCTGAGCTCATCTACACCATGGCCGACCCGCCCAATATTCTCGGTGCCACCCAGTGCCTGGACATGCTGACCGTGATGAGCCTGTTGCAGTCCGGGCGCGTGGACCTGGGTTTTCTGGGCGCGGCCGAGGTAGACCGCTTCGGTAATCTGAACTCAACGCAAGTACTTGCTTCTGCCAACGACCAACGGCCAACGACCAACGACCGTTTTGTGCGCCTGCCGGGGTCGGGTGGCGCCTGCGATATCGCCTCACTGGCCAAGCGCTTTGTGGTCCTGATGGAGCACTCCAAGCGCCGCCTGCCAGAGCGCGTGTCCTACATCACCAGTCCAGGAAACGGCGAGGGCACGGGCTAGCGCCAGCGCGTTGGCCTGCCGCGCGGCGGGCCGTCGGCAGCCATCACCACCAAAGCAGTCCTGCGCTTTGGGACGAGCGCAGGCAACGCCGGAGCGAAGGCAAACGACGGCGAGGCGTACCTGGCGTCGGCGCATCCGGGCCTCAGCGTCGAGGACGTGGTGGCCAACACGGGCTGGAAGCTGCGCGTGGCTGAGGACGCCGGACAGACTCCGGAGCCCACGGCCGTCGAGCTGGCCGCCATCCGCGAGTACGATAAGAAGGGATTCTGGACGAAATGAAAAGCTTCACCACGAAGGACACGAAGGCTTCACGAAGGTCCCTTCGTGTGACCTTTGTGACCTTCGTGTTGCGCTTTTAGCCTATGACAAACACACCGAGTTCGTTTTCGAAGATCACACTGGCGATGGACGCGCCGGTGGCACGCCTCACGCTGGCGCACCCGCCGCTCAACATCCTCGACCTCACCATGATGGACGAACTGCGCGCGGCGCTGGAGCAGATCGAGGCGCGGCCGGACGTCGTCGCTGTCGTCCTCAAGGGCAGCCCCAAAGCCTTTTGCGCGGGCGTGGACGTGGCCGCGCACACGCCGGACAAGGTCCGGCCCATGCTGGAAAAGTTTCACGCCGTCATCCGCGCCCTGGTGCAGACCAGAAAGGTGACCATCGCGGCGGTGGAGGGCGCGTGCCTGGGCGGGGGCGCCGAACTGGCGATGGTCTCCGACCTGGTGTACACCGCGCGCGACGCCAAATGGGCCTTCCCTGAGATCAAGCTGGGATGCTATCCCCCGGTGGCGGCGGCGGCGCTGGCGGCGCTGGTGGGGCAGAAGCGCGCCGCCGACCTGGTGCTGACCGGGCGGCAGATTTCGGGCGACGAGGCCCTGGCCATCGGCCTGGCCACCGGCGCAGCGCGCGGCGAGGAGTTGGAGTCACTGGTCGCGGATGCCCTCGCTCGCCTGTCGAAGCTGAGTCCGTCGTCCCTGGCCGTGGCCAAGAAAGCTTTTTACGCCTGGGACGCCATCCACTTCGAGAAGGGCCTGGCCCGCGCCGAGCAGATCTACTTCGACGACCTGATGAAGACCGAGGACGCCGTCGAGGGCATCCAGTCGTTCCTGGAGAAGCGCAAGCCGGTGTGGAAGGGCAAGTGAGCGAGCGAGGCAAGACGACGGTTGTCCAGTTCGAGAAGCTTGAGAGGCGAGGCACGCTGTTTGCGAAGTTAATGAAGTTGCTCATTTACGCTCTCGATGCGTTGAGCCACTGGTTTGGGCGATGACCAAGCTTGTAACAATGCGCTCCGCCATCGCCGAGCACGTCCCCGACGGCTGCTCGGTGGCCCTCGGCCTGCAGATGGAGCAGATGATCCCCTTCGCCGCCGGGCACGAGCTCATCCGCCAGAAGCGGCGCGGGCTGACGCTGATCGGGCCCATCTCCGACGTCCTCTTCGACCAGCTCATCGGCGCCGGGTGCGCGCAGCGTGTGATCGCCGCCTGGGTGGGCAACGTGATGATGGGTTCGGCCTACAACTTCCGCCGCGCCTGCGAGCAGGAGAACCCGGGGACGCCCGGCCGCAAGCTCCAGGTCACCAACATGAGCAATTTCTCGGTGGCGCTCGCGCTCCAAGCGGCGGCCATGGGCGTGCCGTTCCTGCCCACGCGCACGGCGCTGGGCTCGGATGTGGCGCGGGGGAATGAGTTCTTTGCGGAGATGGAATCGCCGTTCGGGAGTGGCGAGGGGCGAGAGGCGAGCCGCGAGGTTGCCGGCGAGACGCCGGCGCTACGTGAGAAGCTGCATGCCGTGAAGGCCATCGTGCCGGACGTGGCCATCGTCCACGTGCAGCGCGCCGATGCCGAAGGCAACGCCCACTGCTGGGGAAACTTCGGAGTGATGCTCGAAGGCGTGCGCGCGGCCCGGCGGGTGATCGTGGTGGCGGAGAAGGTGGTGGAAGCCGAGGTCATCTCCAGCGACCCCAACCGCACCGTCATTCCCGGCTTCCTGGTGACGGCAGTGGTGGAGTGCGCGTGGGGCGCGCATCCCTCGCCGGTGCAGGGCTGCTACAGCCGCGATGACGCCGCCTTCCAGCAGTATCATGAGCAGACCAAGACGCCTGAGGAGTTCGAAGCCTGGAAGGCGCGCTGGGTGGAGGGCGTCAAAGACCGCCGCGAGTACATGAACCTGGTGGGCGCTTGCCGGCAGCAGGAGCTGGAAGTGAAGCGGCACGCGTATGCGGCGCAGGTGGACTTTGGTTACTGACGAAGGTAAAGGGAAAAAGTAAAAAGGAAAAATGAAAACCGCAGAGGACGCAGAGGAGACGCCATTTGCCAAGAGCTAAGAGCCAAGAGCCAAGAGCTAGCCAGTGAAAAAAGAACTCATCGAACTACGCGTGAACGGCCGGGCGCACGAGCTGGCGGTGGAGCCCTCCAAGCTCCTGCTCGACGCCCTGCGCGAGGACCTGTGCCTCACCGGCTCGAAGCGCGGCTGTGATGATTCCTCCTGCGGTGCCTGCACCGTGCTGCTCGACGGCACGCCCGTCCTCTCCTGCACGATGCTGGCAGGGAGCTGTGCCACGCAGGACGACCGGCAGCAGGAGATCACCACCATCGAAGGCGTGGCCGAGCACGGCGCGCTGGCCGCCATCCAGAAGGCCTATGGCGATTGGGGCGGGGCGCAGTGCGGCTTCTGCACTCCCGGCTTCCTGATGACGGTGAAGGCGCTGCTGGCACGCAATCCCGAACCCACCGACGACGACGTCCGCCACGCTCTGAGCGGCAACCTCTGCCGCTGTACGGGCTATTCGCAGATGTACCAGGCAGTGAAGGCGGCGGTGGAGGCGGAGCAGAAGGGGCTCGCTGCCGCGAGAAGGTAAAAGGAAAAAGGTAAAAGGAAAAAGGCACAAGGGACAAGTCACAATGGAAAAAGAGAATGGCTGAATTCAGCATCATCGGCAAACCGGTCGCGATGATTGACTCCGCCGGGAAGACCACGGGGGCGGGCAAATACACCGACGACCTCGTGGTGCCGGGGATGCTGATCGGGAAGATCCTGCACTCGCCGCATCCGCACGCCCGCATCCAGCGCATTGACGCGACGAAGGCGCTGGCGCTCGAAGGCGTGGTCGCGGTCGTCACCGGCAAGGACGCGCCCAACAAGTACGGCATCCTGCCCGTCGGCCACGACGAGACCGCGCTGGCCGTGGACAAGGTCCGCTACATCGGCGACAACGTCGCCTGCGTGGCCGCGGTCTCGGAAGCCATCGCCGAGGAAGCCTGCCAGCTCATTGACGTGGAGTACGAGGTCCTGCCCGCCTGGTTCGATCCGGAAGATTCGATGAAGGCGACAGCCGACCTCGGCTTAATCCATGACCACAAGGCCAACAACATCGAGAAGGACTACCACCACGTCTTTGGCGACCCGGAGAAGGGTTTCGCCGAGGCGGAGCACATCGCCGAGGCCCGCTACATCGCCAACGAAGTGACGCACGCGGCCATGGAGCCGCACTCCACGCTGGCCTCCTTCGAGCTCGACCCGCACACCGGAAAGATGGGGCGGCTGACGGTTTGGTCGTCGACGCAGGTGCCGTACTACCTGCAGCACAAGCTCTCGCTGGTGCTGGAGCTGGCCATGTCGCAGATCCGTGTGATCAAGCCGCTGGTGGGCGGCGGCTTCGGCGGCAAGAGCGAAGTCATTCCGCTGGAGATCATCGCGGCGGTGGCGGCGCGCGCCGCCCAGGCGCCGGTGAAGATCACCTACACGCGCGAGGAGGTCTTCTGGGCGCACCGGGGACGCCCGCGCACCATCATCGATCTGAAGACGGGCGTGAAGCGCGACGGCCGCATCACCGCCGTGGCCGCGCGCGTGGTGCAGGACGGCGGCGCCTACTGCAGCTACGGCGTGGTCACCATCCTCTATTCCGGGGCGCTGTTGGGCGCGCTCTACGACATTCCCAACATCCGCTACGACGGCTACCGCGTGCTCACCAACAAGCCCGCCTGCGGCGCCATGCGCGGACACGGCACGGTCAACGTCCGCTTTGCCTTCGAGTCGCAACTGGATGAGATTGCCGCCGCGCTCAAGCTCGACCCGGCCGCCATCCGGCGCGCCAATCTGCTCAAGCCGCCCTGCATCACCGTGAACGGCCTGCGCGTCCAGAGCTACGGCCTGCCGGAGTGTGTGGATAGGGTGGTCGAGCGCTCGGGGTGGCAGGCGCGCAAGGGAAAGCTGGGCCGCGGGCGCGGGCTGGGCCTGGGATGCAGCCACTACGTCAGCGGCGCGGCGAACTCCATCATCCGCTCGGACATGCCGCATTCGACGGTGAACATCAAGATTGACCGCGACGGCGGCGTGGTGGTCTATACCGGCGCCTCGGAGATCGGCCAGGGCTCGGACACCATGACCGCGCAGATCGCCGCCGAAGTGCTGGGCTGCTCGCTGGGGCGGGTGAAGGTGATTGCCGCCGACACCGACCTCACGCCCATCGACATCGGGTCGTATTCCAGCCGCGTCACCTTCATGGCGGGCAACGCCACGCTGCGCGCCGCCGAGGACGTGAAGAAACAGATCGTCTTCGCGGCCGCGAAGAAGATGGGTTGCGCGCCGGAAGAAGTCGTTTTTCGGGACGATGTGGTGAGCCGCAAGGGAGCGGCCGCGACTCCCGCCGCGGCGGATGCCGCCACCGTGGCCGGACGGGTGGACGGGCAGGTATTGCGCGGCTCGGTCCAACAGAAGCGCAAGGACGAAGGCCCCAAGGACCGCATGACCTTCGAGGAGGCAGTGGTCGCGGCCATTGATTTCCACGGCGCGCTTACCGGGACCGGCTCCTACGCGCCGCCGGCGGAGGCCCGCGGCGGCCAACACAAGGGCGGCGGCGTGGGGCCGTCTCCGGCGTACTCCTACGCCGCGCAGGTGGCCGAAGTTTCGGTGGACGAGGAGACCGGCGCGGTCACCGTACACAAGGTCTGGGCCGCGCACGACTGCGGCCGCGCGCTCAATCCCGTGGCGGTCGAGGGCCAGGTGATCGGCTCGGTGTGGATGGGCCTGGGCCAGGCGCTCCAGGAGGAAATGGTGTGGAAGGACGGGCTGCTGATGAATCCCGGCCTCTTGGAATATCGGTCGCCCTCGTCGGTGGAGTCGCCCGAAGTGGAGTGCATCATCGTGGAAAGTGTGGACCCGGAAGGGCCGTTCGGCGCCAAGGAGTGCAGCGAAGGCTCGCTGGCGGCAACCATCCCGGCCATCTCGAACGCCATCTATGACGCCGTGGGCGTCCGCCTGCGGGAGGTGCCGTTCACTCCCGAGCGCGTCCTGGCCGCGCTGCGCGACCAGAAGGGCGCCAAGAAGCTGAACCTGACCGAGGGCGTGGATCCGACCGCTCCAACGAAGTTCCGCGAGCACGGCGGCGCGCTGTGGTTCAAGGGTAAAGGCCCGGAGCGGCACGCGATGGATCCGGCGCGGCGGGCGGGGGCGGTAGATGCGGACTGAGAGAAAAGCGGAAACACGAAGGACACAAAGGGTTCACGAAGGGGCGGCTGTGCGCCTTCGTGTTGCCTTCGTGCCCTTTGTGGTGAGGGCTTTTCGATGAGTCTTCCAGCCTTCAAGCTGCTGCGGCCGCGGACGATGGAGGACGCTCTCGGCTTCCTGCGGCGCTTGGGCGGGGAGTTGCAGATCGTCGCCGGAGGGACCGATGTTATCCCCTCGCTGCGGCAGCGGCTGTTCGCGCCCGCCTACGTCATGGACATCCGCGGCATCTCGGAGCTCGAAGGCATCCGGGTGCGCGCCGGGGAGGGGGTCGAGATCGGGGCGCTGACCACGCTGACCGCCATCGAGGACTCGAGCTTCCTCCACCGCAACTACCCGGTGCTGCACGAGGCGGCCAAGACCGTGGCCTCACCCCTCCTCAGGAACATGGGCACCATCGGCGGGAACATCTGCCTGGACACGCGCTGCCTCTGGTACAACCAGTCTCTCACCTGGCGGCAGTCCTGCGGCTTCTGCATCAAGAAGGATGGCGACCTCTGCCACGTGGCCCCCGGCGGGTCGAAGTGCTGGGCCGCGTTCTCCGGCGACACGCCTCCGGCGCTGCTCTGCCTGGACGCGGAGATCGAGATTGTCGGCCCGGATGGCACGCGCCGCGTGGCGCTGGCGGACTTCTACAACAACGACGGCGTTGCGCGCATGAAGCTAGAGAAGAATGAGATGCTGACCCGGGTGTTCCTGCCGGAGTCAAGCGCGGGCTATCGCGGCGTCTATCAGAAGCTGCGCATTCGCGGCTCCATTGATTACCCGCTGGCGGGTGTGGCGGTAGTGGTGAAGAAGAACGGCCGGATAGAAGACGCCAAGGTGGCGCTCACGGCGGTGAACCCGGCGCCGCTGCTGGTTGCGGGCGCCGGACACGCCCTCATCGGCAAGAGCACGAGCGACGAGCTGGAGCATGCTGCGACTGTGGTAGGCGAGCTGGCGGCTAGCACTGCCAAGCCGCTGACCACGTCAGCGCTCACGCCCGAGTACCGACGGGAGATGATTCGCGTATTCGCCAAGCGGGCGGTGCTGGCGGCCTTGAGGTCGTAGTTGTCATTCCGAGCGAAGCGAGGAACCTGCTTTGGAACAACAGGTTCCTCGCGGGCTAAAGCCCGCTCGGAATGACAATCAAGAAGGAACGATTGGCGCGGCTGAAGCCCCGCCTTTTCAAATAACTGACTACTGACAACCGACTACTGAGAACTGCCATTGATCACCGACTGCCACATCCACATCCAGCCCGTGGAGATGTTCAAGCCGGCGGCGCTGGAGGCGATGAAGAAGAAGCGGGCGAACTTCGACCAGATCGTCGAGTTCTGCCGCTCGCCCCGGGCCTTCCTGAAGCACCTGGACGCGGCCGGCGTGGACCGCGCCGTACTCATCAACTACGTGGCGCCGGAGGTCATCGGTTTCACGGCCGAGGTCAACCCGTTCGTCGCCAACTATGTGAAGGAAGACCCGAAGCGGCTCATCCCTTGCGGCAGCATCCACCCGCGACATACCAAGAACGTGCTGGCGGACGTGGAGCAGGTGCTGCGCCTGGGCATCCGCATGATCAAGATTCACCCGCCGCACCAGTTGCTCTTTCCCAACGACTACCTCCACGGGGTGAAGGAGCTGGAGATCATCTACCGCGCGGCGGAGGCCAACGGCATCCCGGTGATGTTCCACACCGGGACCTCCATCTTTCCCGGCGCGCGCAACAAGTTCGGCGACCCTGTGCATGTGGACGACGTGGCCGTGGACTTTCCCAAGCTCAAGATCCTGCTGGCGCACGGCGGGCGGCCGCTGTGGATGGAGACCGCCTTCTTCCTGGTGCGGCGGCATCCCAACGTGTATCTCGACATCAGCGGCATCCCGCCCAAGTCATTGCTTCGTTATTTTCCCCGTCTGGAGGAGATTGCCGCGAAGACCCTCTTCGGGACGGATTGGCCGGGGCCGGGCGTGCCCGACATCAAGCAGAACCTCGAGCAGTTTCGCGCCTTGCCGCTCACCGAAGCCGCCCAGCAGCAGATTCTTTCGAAGACGGCGCTCACCCTCTGGCCCGCCTGACCTCACCCAAGAAAAAGGCCCGCGTCCGAAGACGCAGGCCGGGAAGAGACAGCTTGGCCTAGTCCTTGCCAGCGTCCTTGTCCATGGCTGCGGCAGGCTTGGCCTTGGCCGCCGGCTTGGCTTTGGGCATGGGTTGCGGGCCGGCCAGCTCGTCGGCCAGCTCGGTGGCGCCATAGATGTTGCGCAGGGCCTCGCTGATGCCGCGGGCATCCACGGCCACGGAGCGCCCGATGGCGTCCGAGTACATGAAGTTCCAGGGCAGCGACTGGATGTTGCCGTCGAAGATGATGCCCACCACCTCGGCAGCCTTATTGATCACCGGGCTGCCGGAGTTTCCGCCGATGATGTCCGGCGTGGAGGTGAAGTTCAGCGGAGTGGAGAGGTTCACCTTGCCCTTGTTCTTCATCCAGCTCTCGGGGAGTTGGTAGGGATCGGTGTTGCCTTTCTCGGCGGCGTGCTTGTAGGCCCCGCCCATGGTGGTGAAGTAGGGAACGCGCGTTCCCTTGGGCACGATGCCCTGGCCGTCCTCGACGAAGCCGCGGACGTCGCCGTAGCTCAGCCGCAGGGTGAAGGTGGCGTCGGGAGGCATCTCCAGGCCGCCGGCAGCGAAGCGGGCCTTGGCCAGCAGCCCGCCGTTGCGGCGGACGACCGCGTCCACCTGGTCGTCATACTGCTTGCGGACCTTGCGGGCCTCGGCGTCGACCACGCGCATCAGGGCGATCATCGGGTCCTGGCTGGCGTCCACCGCGGCCACGCCGCCCTGGTAGAGCTGCTTGCGCACGGCCACGTCATCCAGCTTGGTGTTGGCGATGGCGTCCTTGGCGACCTCGGCCGGCGTCCGCCCGCCCAGCACCTGCTTCACCACCGGGTTGTCGGCGCCCAGGTTCTCCTGCAACTCGGTGAGGGACTCGGTGAGGACCACGGTTTCCAGCGACTTATGAATCGGGGCGGTGGAGAACAGTTGCTGTTCGAGAGAGGCCAGCCCGCTGTCGCGGTACTCACGCAGGCGCTCGCCATTGGGTTTCTGCTTCTCGGCCGTGGCCCGCAGCAGGTGGCGAGCCTTGAAGGTCAGGTCGCCGCGGAATCCGGCGCGGCGCTCCAGGAGGGTGAGCGGGAGGTAGATCTCCTTCTGCACGGCCATGGCGCGCGCCACTTCGTCCCAGGCGGCGCCGAACTGCTGCTTCTTCGCGGGATCGGCGTCCACGGCGGCGCGCAGCTTCTTCTCCGCGTCGGCCTTCTTGGCCATCAGCGCGGCGTTCATCAAGCCGCCTTGGAACCCGGTCACCGCCTTGAAGGAATTCTCGATGCCGAAGATGTCCTCGCGCGCGATGCGGGCGTTCTCCTCCGAGCCCGCGGCGAAGGCCTTCAGCGCCTGCAGGCGCTGCTGGTAGGACTTGAGCAGAAAGGGAAAGTTGACGTCGCGGGCGAACTCCATCTGCGCCAGCGTATTGTCGCGCCCGGTGGAGCCGGGGTTGCCGGGGACAAACACCAGGTCGCCGGCGCGCACGCCCGCCGTGGTCCACTTGAAGAAGTGAGTCAGGTTGGCCGGCTTGTCGTTCTCGTAGATGCGGAAGAAGGTGATGTCCAGGTCATAGCGAGGGAACTCGAAGTTGTCGGGGTCGCCGCCGAAGAAGGCGACCATGAACTCGGGCGCGAACACCAGGCGGACGTCGGTGTACTTCTTGTACTGGTAGAGATGGTAGCGTCCGCCGGAGTAGAGGGTGATGACGTCGCAGCGCAGATGGGTGGAATCGGCGCACTCCTTCTCGATGGCGGACATGGCGGCCCGCTGCGCCTGACCGGCCTCGGCGACGGACATGCCGGACTGGGCCGCGGAGTTCACCTTGTCCGTGACGTCTTCGATGCCCATCAGGACGTTCAGCTCCAGGTCGGGGCACTTGGCTTCTTCGGCGCGGGTGCGGGCGTAGAAGCCGGCCTTCATGTAGTCGTGGTCCTGGGTGGCCAGCGACTGGACGCACTCCGCGCCCACGTGGTGATTGGTGAATGTGAGGCCGTCGGCGGAGACAAACGATCCCGAGCCGCCGTTATTGAAGCGCACCGAAGAGAGCCGCACGTGGTCGAGCCACTGGTCGGTGGGCTCGAAACCGTACTTGGCCCTGATCTTCTTTTTGGGCGCGGCGTTGAACAGCCACATGCCTTCGTCCGCCACCGCGGCGGCGCTGAGAAAGAACAGCAGGAACAGGGCGAGTGAACGGCGGATCATTATGCGAGCTCCAGGGATGCGGGCACAGGCCCGTGCGCCGCGGATTGTGCAACCCATTGAATATACAGAGCCTAACGGGGGCCGCGCAACGAAGAAGGAGTGAAGGCCCGAAGCGGGAGTCGCGCCCCATCCAGCGGGCCGCGCCCGTTGGAAACGGGCGCGGGTTGGAGTATAAAAATAGGTGCCCGTCGTTCGACCGTGGTTTCCCCCGCCGCAGGAAAGCGTTGGGCCGGTTGGAATCTCAGCAGGAGAGGAAACGTATGGCCGCCAGCGCGCCCGCCAAAGGACTGGAAGGGATTGTCGCCGCCACTTCGAGCGTCTGCTACATAGACGGGGAGAAGGGCGTGCTCGCCTATCGTGGCATCGACATCCACGAGCTGGCCGACCATTCCACCTTCGAAGAGACCTGCTACTTGCTGTGGTTCGGGCGCCTGCCTTCGGCCAAGGAGCTGGAAGAGCTGCGCACCTGCCTGGCCACCGAGCGCAAACTGGATTCCGCGATCTTCAACCTGCTGCGGGGGCTGCCGCCGCACTCGGTGCCCATGGAGGTGCTGCGCACCGCGGTTTCGGCGCTCTCCTTCTACGATCCCGACGAGGCGGTGAACGACCACGAGGCCAACGTGCGCAAGGCCATCCGCCTGACCTCGCAGATCGCCATGATCGTGGCCGCCTACGACCGCATCCGCAAGGGAAAGAACGTGGTGGCGCCAGATCGCACGCTCTCCCACTCCGCCAACTTCCTGCTGATGCTGAACGGCGAGAAGCCGTCGGAGACGGCGGAGAAGGCCCTGGACATCGCGCTCATCCTGCACGCCGACCACGAGCTGAACGCTTCGACCTTCGCCGCCCGCGTGATCGCGGCCACGCTCTCGGACATGCACTCGGCCATCACCGGCGCCATCGGCGCGCTGAAGGGGCCGCTGCACGGCGGCGCCAATGAAGAGGTCATGAAGCTGCTCTTCGGCGTGGAGAAGGCGGGCGAAGACCCGGTGGAGCACGTGAAGCAAATGCTGGCCACGAAGAAGAAAGTCCCGGGCTTCGGCCACCGCGTCTATCACACCGAGGATCCGCGCGCCACGCACCTGCGCAAGATGTCGGAGGACCTGGGCCGGGCGAGCGGCAACGCCAAGTGGTTCGACTGGTCGCGCGCCATCGAGCTCTACATCAACAAGGAAAAGAAGCTGAACGCCAACGTGGACTTCTACTCGGCCTCCACCTACACCACGCTGGGCATCGACGTGGACCTGTTCACGCCCATCTTTGCCGTGTCGCGCATCTCGGGCTGGGCGGCGCACGTCATCGAGCAGCTGGACGACAACCGGCTCATCCGCCCGCGCGCCGACTACGTCGGACCCAAGCACCCCAACCCTTACGTGCCCATCGAGCGCCGCTGAGGCGGCCCGCGTTCCGGGCGTAGAATAGACCCATGCGCCGGGTGTATCTCGACAACAACGCAACCACGCCGGTCCTCCCCGAGGTGCTGGAGGCGATGCGGCCGTACTTTGCCGAGCAGTTCGGCAACGCCTCGTCCATCCACCACCACGGCCAGCAGACGCGGGCGGCGGTGGAGCGCGCGCGCGAGTCGGTGGCGGAGTTGCTGGGCTGCCGCGCCGCGGAGGTCGTCTTCACCAGCGGCGGCACGGAGGCGGACAATCTCGCGCTCTTCGGCCTAGTGGAGAAGGGCGACCATGTGGTCACCTCAACCATCGAGCATCACGCGGTGCTGAACTCCTGCAAGCGGCTGGAGGAGCTGGGCTGCGAGGTCACCTACGTTCCCGTGGACGGCCAGGGGCGGGTGGATCCCGCCGACGTCCGCCGTGCGCTGCGGCCCAACACCAAGCTGATCTCGGTGATGATGGCCAATAACGAGACCGGTGTGCGGCAGCCGGTGGAAGAGATTGGAAGAATCGCCGCCGAGGCCGACGTCTATTTCCACACAGACGCGGTGCAGGCCGCGGGCAAGGTGGCGATCGACGTCCACCACATCGGCTGCGACCTGCTCTCCATCTCCGGCCACAAGATGCACGCGCCGCAGGGCACGGGGGCCCTCTTTGTCCGCAAGGGAACGCTGATCCACCCCCTCTTTTACGGCGGGAACCACGAGCGCTCGCGGCGGGCGGGGACGGAGAACGTCCCGGGCATCATCGGACTGGGCAAGGCGGCGGAGCTGGCGGTGGCGGCGCTGGCCGGGGGCGAGATGGAGCGGCTGGGCGCTTTGCGCGACCGCATCGAGGCGACGGTGCTCGAGTCCATGGAAGCAACCGGCGTGAACGGCGCCGGCGCGCCTCGGGTGCCCACCACCACCAACCTCCATTTCGATTGCATCGAGGGCGAGGCCATGGTGATCGCGCTCGACCTCAAGGGGCTGGCCATCTCCACCGGCGCCGCCTGCTCCTCGGGTGCCATCGAGCCCTCGCACGTGCTCACCGCCATGGGACTGCGGCCGGAGCGCGCCCGCGCCAGCCTGCGCTTCAGCCTGGGCAAGCAGAACACCGCCGAGGACGTGGATTTTGCCTTGACTGTCCTGCCGGAGGCGGTGGCCCGTCTGCGCGAGCTTTCGCCGGTGTACAAGAAGCAGGACGCCGCCGTGCGCGAGCGCGTCAAGTCGGAATAGCCCAGTTGGAAGCAGACTTCAAGATGACTGAAAACGGCATGATCGCGGTAGCCATGTCGGGCGGGGTGGATTCCTCGGCCGTCGCAGCCCTGCTGCGCGCCGAGGGGAGGACGCTGGTGGGGCTGACCATGCAGCTCTGGAACCAGCGGCGACTGGCGGGGCGTCCCGGCATGCCGGAGGCGGTCGAGGGGCGCTGCTGCTCGCTGGACGACGTCTACGACGCCCGCCGCGTGGCCGAGACCCTGGGCATCCCCTACTACGTGGTCAACCACGAGGAGCGCTTCGAGCGCGACGTGGTGCGTCCCTTCGTCCAGGAGTACCTCTCCGGAAGGACGCCCATCCCGTGCAGCCTGTGCAACAACCACATCAAGTTCGACCAGTTGCTGGTGACGGCGCGGCAGATCGGCGCCGAGTCGGTGGCCACCGGCCACTATGCGCGGGTGGAGTTCGACTCCGGCCGCCAGCGCTGGCTCTTGAAGCGCGCCGTGGACCGCTCCCGCGACCAGAGCTACTTTCTGTTTGGCCTGACCCAGGAGCAGCTCTCCCGCACCCGCTTCCCGCTGGGCGAGAAGCGCAAGGAGGAGGTGCGGGAGATCGCGCGCCGGCACGGGCTGGCGCTGGCCGAGAAGCCCGACTCGCAGGAGATCTGCTTCGTCCCCGGAGGCGATTACAAGCGCTTCATTGACGCCTATTTGTCCGAGCAGGGCGAGACACCGGCGGAGACGGCCGGGGAGCTAGTCACCCCCAGCGGGGAAGTGGTGGGCGAGCACGCCGGCGTCCAGAACTTCACCGTGGGGCAGCGCAAGGGACTGGGCGTGGCCACCGGCTCGCCGCTCTACGTCCTCCAGATACGCGGCGACGCGCGCCAGGTGGTGGTGGGAGGCGACCAGGCGCTTTATTCCCGCACCCTGCGCGCCCGCGACCTGAACTGGATCTCGGTGGAGAAGCTGGAAGCGCCCCTGCGGGTGCAGGCCAAGATTCGCCACCGCCACGAACCGGCGCCGGCGACGGTGGAGCCGGCGGGCGAGGCCGAGGCCCTCGTGACCTTCGACCAGCCCCAGCGCGCCATCACTCCGGGGCAAGCGGTGGTCTTCTACGACGACGACCTGGTGGTGGGCGGCGGCTGGATCGCCTGATTGCCAGGCCAGAAAAACGAAAGGGCAGCGCCAGCGCTGCCCTTTCTGTTTTCGGAAACCGGACTAGATGAAGAGTTCCTCGTCCTGCGAGACCGGGGCGCGTTCGCGCCGCGGGAACTTGCGGGTCAGCTTGAAGAAGGTGTCAATGCCCACGGTGAGGCCCTGCACCAGCCCGGCCACGCTGCGGACGGGGCCGATCACGCCCTGGTGCAGGACTTCCGTGGTTTCTTCCACGTGGTCGATGGTGCGGCTGACCAGGTCGTCGGCGCGGATCACCTGCCGCCGGGTGCGGTCCATGGCATCGCTGAACGTGGAATCGAAGCGGTCCACCTGCGAGCGCAGGCTGGAACTGACGGCGGCCAGGTTGGAGACGATCTCCGTCATGCGCCCGCGGGAATCGACCAGGATGGAGTTGGCGGCGTCCAGGGCCGGGACCGCGCGGCTCTCGATGGAAGCGGCCAGGGCCAGAACCTGCGCGCTGGTCTTGCGCATGCTGACGAAGAGGCCGATCAGGATGCCCATCTGGATGACCACGGCGATGGCCGTCACAGCGACGAAACTCGTCAACACCGTCAGCGTGGTGTGATCCATGGCTACATTCCCCGGTTCCCCGGTTCAGCGGGACGGGAGACTAGACCTTCGACTTCGAGCCCCCGCCGGTGGCTTCGCGATACGCCTGTACCCCAGCGTCGATCGCGGTGCCGAGCGATTCCTTGTGCTTTCCCAGGGCTTCGCGCCCCTTGTCTGCCCACTGCTGCGCCTGCTCCTTCGCCGCACGGCCGCGGGTGATGACGTAGTCCCGACCCTCGTCCGCCTTCTCGCGCAGCGCCTGACGCGTCTCGCGTCCCGAGCGGGGAGCGTACAGCACTCCCAGCAATGCTCCGGCCCCAAGACCGGCCAGGAACCAAACCAGACTATTGCTGTTGTCTCTTTCCGACATAGAACCTCCTAAGCATGATCCAAGTGCTTCATGCTAGCACCCGGACCGCGGTTTTTACAAACCACGGGAAGCGGCCGTCGGCGATGCGGTTCAAGGCTTCTGCGTGGGGCGCAAGAGGACTTCGCTGGCGAACGCCTGCGGCGCCTGGGTCACCAGCATGGCGACCACGTGGGCTACGTCGTCGGGCTGGAGCATCTTGCCGGGGTCCTTGCCCGCGTGGGGGCTGAGCTCGGTGTCCACGGAGCCCGGGCAGACCACGGCCACGCGGATGTTGTGGCCCCGCAGCTCCTCCGCCACCGAATAGGTGAGCCCGTTCAATCCCCACTTGGAGGCGGCGTAGGCCGCGCCGCTGGGAAGAGCATTCTTGCCGGCGAGAGAGGAGATGTTCACAATGTGGCCGCCGCGCGCCTGCATCATCACCGGAGCAAACGCCCGGATGCAGTAATACACGCCGCGCAGGTTGGTGTTGAGCACGGCATCCCACTGCTCCGGGGGCATCTCGTGCAGCGGTCCACCGAAGCTGCCGATGCCCGCATTGTTCACCAGGACGTCGACGCGTCCAAAGGTAGCCTGCACGCGGCGGGCCAGCGCTTCCACCGCAGGCAGCTGGCAAATATCGCATTCCACCGCCTCGCACTGACCGCCGCTCCCGACGATTCCCTCCGCAGTTTTCCGCAGAGAAGAGAGGGTGCGTCCGCAGATCACGGTCGAAGCGCCCATGGAGGCGAGCTTGCGGGCCACCGCCGCCCCGATGCCCCGGCCTCCGCCGGTCACCACTGCCACCTTGCCGTCCAAGGGTCCATCCGGTTGCGTCGTCATTTTTCGTCTCCTTGCGAAGGGTTGCCTGGCCCCCTACGATTTCTGCTGGCGCCTAAACCGTCCGCCCCGGCTGGAATCGGCATCCTATGTACCAGAAGATGACCGCAGCTTGCCTTCGGGCGGCTAGGTTCTTATAATCCGGGATTCTGCATGGGGTTGGCGTTGGCGTCCAGTGCATCTCTTCCGCCAGCCAGATGCAGAGGCCGGGCGGCTCCCAGGGACTGGGGAAGCGGCGCCGGGGAAAACCTGTCAGCGCCATTTTCCCGATCCACCAAGGAGTGAACGAATGAGGAAGTTCCTACTTACGATGCTGATCGCGCTTACCGCCATCGCCCTGGCGGCGCCGGCGCCGGCGCCGGCCCAGGCGGCCCCCGCGCCCAAGAAAGAGATCAAGGACCCGGCGGAGTACAACTCCTACATTGGCGCCACCCAGCAAACCAACCCGCAGGCGAAGATCAGCGGGCTGACCGACTTCCTGCAACGCTATCCCAATAGCGTGGTCAAGGAGGACGCGCTGGAGCATCTGATGACGGCTTACCAGCAGACGGGCGAGGCCGCCAAGGCCATGGAAACCGTGGGCCGCCTGCTGGAGGTCAGCCCCTACAACCTGCGCGCCCTGGCCGTGATGGCCTACAGCAAGCGCCAGGCAGCCCTCAACGGCCAGGACGCCGTGAAGAACGCGGCCGATGCGGAAGAGATGGGTCAGCGGGGCCTGAAGACGCTGGCCACCGCCCCCAAGCCCGAGGGCATGAGCGACGCGGACTGGGACAAGCTCAAGCGGCAGTACGGTCTTGTCTTCAACGCAGCCGTCGGCTTCGGGGAATTGCAAAAGAAGAACTGGCCGGAGGCAGCCAAGTACCTGCAGCAGGCAGTGCAGACCGACCCCACCCAGTTCTATGACGTCTACTACCTGGGGGTCGCGTATCTGCAGCAGAACCCCATCAATCCCCTGGGATTGTTCTACGTGGCCCGCGCGGTCAATCTCAGCAGCAGCAACGCCGACGTGGTCAAGTTTGGGAAGTACTACTACGGCAAGTATCACGGCTCCATGGATGGATGGGACGCCCTGCTCACCCAGGCCAAGGACACGCCGCTTCCTCCGGAGGGCTTCACCATCGCTCCCGCGCCGACTCTGGCCGACCAGGCCCGGATGCTGGTGGACTCCAAGGACCCCAAGCAGATGAGCTTCGCGGAATGGGAGTTGGTCTTGGGCGCCGGGGAGCCCCCGGTGGCGGACAAAGTGTGGAGCGCGATCAAGGGACAGAGCGTGGAGTTCGCGGGCCGGGTGATCAGCGCTACGCGCACTACGCTCCTGATCGCCGCCACCGTGGACGCCATCGAGCTGAAGCAGCCGGACGTGGAGGTGACCATGTCCGCGCCGCTGCCTCTGCGGCTGGTGCCGCGGGCAGGGGCGGAAATCCAGATCCTGGCGGTCCCGGCTTCCTACGAACCCAAGCCCTTCGTGATGAAGATGAGTAAGGGCGTTTTGCGCCAGGCCGCGCCCCGGAGGAACGGCAGGGGATAGCACGGGGTTCGAATCCGAGACGAGAAAAGGAAAGGGCAGCGACCAGTCGCTGCCCTTTTGCTTTGCCGGGGGAGGCCGCCGCGGCGGAAGGCGCTCAGCGAGCCGCCTTTTTCTCCAGGGCGACGGGACGGGCGCTGCGCGGGGGCCGGCGGGCCCCGTTGCGGACCGCGCGGATGTCCAGCTTCAGTTCGCTGATGGTGCGGCTGAGCGTGTTGCGGTGCATCCCCAGTTGCCGGGCGGCGCGGCACTGGTTGCCCTGGTTCTCCTGCAGCACGGTCAGCAGGAAGCGCTTCTTGAACTCGCGCACCGCCTCAGAATAGAGAATTCCACTCTCGTACATCTGGTGGACCAGCGTCTCCAATTGGTCTTTCACAGTCTCCTCTTTCCTTTATGAAAGCTGTTCGGTGCTATTTTTTGCCTTCGTCCCCGCCCGCCTTGGGCTCCTGCGGTCCCTTGCGCAACTGCGCCGCCCCTTGGTGGAAGCGCTCGCGCACCTCGGAGGGCGCGAGCCAGGAGGCGAGGCGCGCCACTCCCAGCAGGTGGCGGCCAAGAGCGGAGCCGGAGACGGTCCTGGACTGAGGGTAGAACGTCGCAAACGCCAGAACCAGGACGGCGGCGATCGCGATGCCGCGCAGCAGACCGAAGGCAGCACCCAGGAAGCGGTCGGCCCAGCCCATCCCGGTCTCTTTGGCGGCACGGCTGAGCAAGCGCCCGGTCACCCCCATGGCCAGGAACAGCGCGAAGAAAATCGTCAGGAAGCTGAGAAGCTGGGCCAACGGCGTCAGCTTCACGAAGCCCTGGAACAGGGGCGTGAGCAGCGGGTAGCCCCAGGCCGCGCCCACCAGGCCGACCACGGCGCCGCCCAGGGAAAACAGCTCTACGATGATTCCCTGCGACAGCGCCAGCAGCACGGACGCTGCCACGATGAACAGGATCAGCCAATCCAGACCGGTCAAATTCGTCCTCAATGCTCGCCGGCACCGCGCCCTCCCGCCGCGTCCCTAGGTCTCAAGCTCCCGCCCGGTGACGCGGCGGAAGGCTTCCACATACTTCTCGCTGGTCCGGCGAGCCACGTCCTCGGGAAGCGCCGGGGCCGGTGGCTGCTTGTTCCAGCGGATCTGCTCCAGATAGTCGCGGACGTACTGCTTGTCGAACGAATCTTGGCTGCGGCCGGGTTCATAAGTGTCCGCCGGCCAGAAGCGGGAGGAATCCGGCGTGAGCACCTCGTCGGCCAGCACCAGTCCGGCGGCCGTGCGGCCGAACTCGAACTTGGTGTCGGCGATCAGGATGCCCCGCTGGGCGGCGTATTCCGCGGCCGCGGTGTAGATGCGCACGCTGACCTCACGCAACTGCTCGCTCAGCTCGGGCCCGGCGCGCTTGACCATTTCCTCGAAGGAGATGTTCTCGTCATGCCCGCTGGTTGCCTTGATGGCGGGGGTGAACAGCGGCTCGGGCAGGCGCTGAGACTCGCGCAGACCGGCGGGCAGGGGGATGCCGCACACGGAGCCGCGTTCGCGGTACTCCTTCCACGCCGAGCCGGAGATGTATCCGCGCACCACGCATTCGATGGGCACCATCTCGGCGCGGGTCACCAGCATGGAGCGGCCGCGCAGGTCGTCGGCATAGGGGCTCAACTCCGCCGGATACCGCGCCACGTCCGCGGTGATGAGGTGGTTGTGCACCACGTCCTTCAGAAAGTCGAACCAGAAAAGCGAAAGCTGGGTCAGCACTTTGCCCTTGTGCGGGATGCCGGTGGCCAGGACGTAGTCGAAGGCCGAGATGCGATCGGTGGCCACGAACAGCAGGGCGCCGTTCAGTTGGTAGAGGTCGCGCACCTTGCCGCTGGCGTGCAGCGGCAGGCCGGGAAAGTCGGTGTGCAGCACAACCGGGGGTGAGGTTTGAAGGGTCAAGGGTGTAAAGAGTCTCGGAAGAAAATCAGGGGCGTATTCTAACCGCCGCGACTGTTTTGTCAACGCAGCGCCCAGCGTGGACGGGATTTTGCCGCTGCGTCTTTGTTGAAAAAGTGTTGACAGAATCGCCGCTGGCCTGAAATGCCCGTCTGGCGGGCATCTTCGGCGCACCCGCGTGTGGAAAATCAGGCGCCGGCGGTCGCCGGCGCCGGCTCCCCGAACTTCACCGCCACCAGTTTGGAGACGCCGGGCTCCTGCATGGTGACGCCGTACATCAGCGGCGCAACGCTCATGGTCTTCTTGCTGTGGGTGATGAGCACGAACTGGGTCCGCTCGCTCATCTCCCGCACCAGGTTGAGGAAGCGGCCGATGTTGGTCTCGTCCAGCGGCGCGTCCACCTCGTCCAGCAGGCAGAAGGGGCTGGGCTGGTACTGGAAGATGCCCACCAGCAGCGCCAGCGCCGTGAGCGCCTTCTCGCCGCCCGAGAGCAGGAGCACATTCTGCAACTTCTTGCCCGGCGGGGAGGCTACCACGTCGATTCCGCTCTCCGTGCTGTTCTCCTCGTCGGTGAGCCGCATAAAGCCCTGCCCGCCGCCGAAGAGCTTGCGGAAGGTCATCTGGAAGTTTTCGTTGATGCGCTCGAAGGCCTGCTGGAAGAGCTGGCGGGAGACGGCATCGATCTCGCGGATGGTGTTCTGCGTGTTGGCGATGGACTCCAGGAGGTCTTTGCGCTGGCCCTCGAGGAAGGCGTGGCGCTGCGCCGTCTCGTTGTACTCCTCCAGTGCCATCATGTTGACCGGGCCCATGGCCTCCAGCCGTGAGCGCATCTCGTGGTAGGAGGCGTCCTCGGCGGCGAGTTGCTCGCCCGTGACCACCAGGACGGAAGCGTCGGCCAACAGTTGCTCGGGCAGCAGGCCCAGCTCGTTCTGGCAGGTCTCCGCCAGATGGTTGCGGTCGGAGGTCAGGCGGGCGGCGGCGACACCCAGCTCACCCTTGTGATCGCGCACCTGGTCCAGGGACTGGCGCGCGGCGCGCAGTTCCTGCTCCAGCGCCTCGCGCTGGGCACGGGCCTGCTCGGACTCGGCGCGCAACTGGGAGGCGCGGGCTTCCGCAGCCTCGCGCTCCGCCACCAGCGAGATCAGTTGCTGGGCGAGCCGCACGTTCTCCGCCTCCCGCTGCCGGCGCTCTTCGGCGAAGGCTTGGAGGTTCGCGGCCAGCGCCTCCATGCGGGCGGCGAGTTCGGACACCAGGGATTGGATACGCTCGAAGGCGGCCGCGGCCGCGATGCGCCGTTCTTCCAGGGTTGCCAGGCGGACGCTGCCCTGGGCGGCGGTCTGGGCGGCGGCCTCGCGCGCCTGCTTGAGGGCGGCGCCGCTTTCCTGCGCGGCCGCAGCCTCCTGCTCGAGCTGGACGCGGCGGCGCTCGAAGGCGGCGATGGTCTCGCGCTGCTGCGCCAGACGCCCCTCGAGTTCCTGACGTTCCGTCTGGATGCGCTCCAACTCCTGCTGACAGGTCTGGGCGCGCTGCCGGCTGCGGTCGAGTTCAGATTCCAGTTGCTGCAGGCTGTGGCCGGAGGTCATGGCGCGCTTCTCGTCCTCGCGCTTCTCCTCCTCCACCCGGTCGAGCAGGGAAGTGAGCGCGGCGATCTCCTGGCCCAGGGCGCCCACCCGCGCTTCCTGCTCCCGCACCTCGCGTTCGGTCCCGTCCAACTGCCGGGCCACTTCGCGCAGCTCGCGCTTGAGCGAGAGTGGCCCTTCCGAGCGCTGTTTGCCCCCGGTCACGGTCACGTTGTGGAAGCATTCGCCCGAGGAGGCGAGGAAGAAGGCGTCGGGATTCTCCAGCGCCAGGTCGCGTGCCACCTTGGGGTCGGCCGTGATGTAGCCCTCGCGCAGCTTGGGGAGGATGACCTCCAGCGACTTGCCGAAGCCGTTGAGCACGCGGATGCAGCTCTTGAGGGGAACGATGGTCTTGCGGGGGGTGACGGGATGCGCCGATGCCTCGGCCACGAAGGAGAACTTCGCCTGCGAGTCCTGGGGATGGACCAGGAAGGTGGCGCGGCCGTCCACGTCGGTGCGCAGCAGGCGCAGGCCCTCGTCGGCGGAGTCCCAGGACTTGACCACGATGTAGTTCAGTTCATCGCGCAGGAAGTCCTCCACCACGCGCTCGTACTGGCCGTCCACTTCCACAAAGTCCGCCAGCACGCCGATGGGCTTGAAGCTCTTGCCCAAGCCCCCTGGCTGCAAGAGCCGTTTGACCGACTCGGTGGAGTAGCCGTGCTCGGTGATGACCGCGTCCAGGGAGTTCCTGCGGCCCAGCAGGTTGGCGTAGGAGGCGCGCAAGCCGTCCAGTTGCTGCTTGGCCTCAGCTTCGGCGGCGCGCTTCTCCTGGAGCCGCTGGCGGGAATCGGCGATCTGGGAAGCTAGGGCCGCCACCTTCTGCGAGGCCGACTCGAACTCGAGCGCCAGCTGACCGCGCCGGCCGCCAAAAGCCTCCATCTCGGAATCCGCCGCCGATCGCTCCTGCTGCGAGCGCCGGGACTCGCGCTCCAGGGCGGCCAGGTGCTCCTCCGCCTGGGCGGCCTGGTTGCGGATCTCGGAGGCGGAGGCGATGGCCTGCAAAGTCTCCAGGCGGCGCTGCTCCTGGCTTTGCTCCAGCTCCGCCAGCCGCTGGGTGGCCGCGGCCGCTTCCTGCTGGCAGCGCTCCGCCGCGGCTTGCGCGGCAGAGACGTCCGCCGCCGCCGAGTCGAGCACGCTCTGGTTCACCGCGCGTTCCGATTCCAGGGCTGTGTGCTGGGTTCGCGCCAGCTCCAGATCGGACCGGGCAACCGTGGAGCGCGTGTCCAGGTCGGTGCAGCGCTCCTGGTTGTGCCGCTGTTGCGCCGCGGCGCGGTCAGATTCCAGCACGATGGCGCTCGCGCGCTCCCGGCTGGCGGCCACCTCGTTCTCGATAGCGTAGCCGCGCTGCGTGAGCTCGCTCTGCTGCTGCTCGCGCCGCTGTACCGCCTCCGTCTGAAGGCGCAGTTCCTCGCCCAGGGCGGCCAGTTCCGCTTGCAGGCGCGTGTCTTCCTGGTTGAAATGGGCGAACTTGCTGGCCAGCACCACGCGCAGCTTGGCGCGCATCTCCTCGCGCAGGCGAGCATAGCGCTCGGCCTTGGAGGCCTGGCGCTTGAGCGAGTTCATCTGCCGGGTGACTTCTTCGAAGATGTCGTTGATGCGGGCCAGGTTTAGCTGCGCCTGCTCCAGGCGGGCTTCGGCCAGCCGCTTCTTGGTCTTGAACTTGGTGATGCCCGCCGCTTCTTCGATGATGGCGCGGCGGTCGTGCGGGCGGCTGCTCAGGATCTGGCCGATGCGGCCCTGCTCGATGATGGCGTAGGACTCCGGTCCCAGGCCCGTGCCCAGAAAAATCTCCTGGATGTCGCGCAGGCGGCAAAGCTTGCCGTTGAGCAAGTACTCGCTCTGCCCGGAGCGGAACAAGCGGCGGGTGACCACGATCTGCCCTGCCTCCAGGCCGGTCACTCTCAGGTTGCGGCGGCGCACCTTGAGCACCACCTCCGGGCCCGCGGCGTCTGCCTCGGGACTTTCTTCTGCTTCCTCTTCTTCCAGGACGCCGGGTTGGAAGTCCTGGGAGACGCGGTCGGTCTCGGCGGCGGCGTCGGCGCGGACGGCGGCCTCGTCCCAGTCGTCGGCCGGCCTGTCGTCTCGGATGTCGATCTCCGGCTCGGCGGTCAACTGGTTCAGGCTGCCGGTATACGCCTCAGGGTCGATGAGGGTGAGGGAGACCTCGGCCATGCCGGTGGGATTGCGGTCACGGGTGCCGGCGAAGATGACGTCTTCCATGCGCGAGCCGCGCAGGGTCTTGGCCGACTGCTCGCCCAGCACCCAGGCAATGGCGTCCGCGATGTTGGACTTGCCGCATCCGTTCGGTCCCACGATGGCGGCAATGCCTTCGCCAAAGAACTTTACTTCCGTGCGGTCGCAGAACGATTTGAACCCCAGAATCTCCAGCTTCTTCAGCTTGAGCAAACGTATCTCCTCAGAGAGCTTGCCGCACCCGCACGGGGCCGCAGGTCTGGGCTACTGTAGCGGTGAAGCTCGCAGGCGGTCAAGCCCAAAAACACTAGATGTAGTGGGTGTTGGGCTCGAGCTTCTTTATGTCGTACCCGCGGCGCAAGCACAGCGACAGCTCACTTGGATGGGTGAAGGAAGAGGCGAGGAACCACTAGAGCTGAAGGAAGTCTAACGCGATTCCGGGGCGGAAGCAACCGGGGAAGCCGCGGAGGCAACGGGCTCAGGCCTTGTGATTGCCGCCCACGCGCTGCAAGAACAGGATGATGGATTCGATCCCGCGGTAGAAGTTGGGGATGTGGAACTTCTCGTTGGGAGCGTGCAGGTTGTCGTCGGGCAGGCCGAAGCCCATCATCACGCTGGGAATCTTCAGGTGCTTCTCAAAATCGGCGACGATGGGGATGGAGCCGCCGGAGCGGATGTACACCGTGTCCTTATGAAAGACCTCCTTCATGGCTTCGGTGGAGGCCTTCACGAAGGGGTTGTTGGTCTTGACCACGATGGGGTCGGCGACGCTGAACTGCTTGATCTTGAGGTGGATGCCCTTGGGCACCAGCTTGTTCACGAATTGGCTGTACTGCTTGAAGATCTTGTCGGGTCGCTGGTCCGGCACCAGGCGCATGGAGATCTTGGCCGCCGCGCGGGCCGGGATGACGGTCTTGCCCCCGGCGCCGATGAAGCCGCCGGGCATACCGTGGACTTCCAGCGTGGGCCGCGCCCAGGTGCGCTCCAGTACCGAGTATCCGGACTCGCCGGTCAGCACTGAAGACCCGACCTCGGTCTTGCGATAGCGCTCCTCGTTGAAGGGCAGCGCCTTCCAGGTCTTCAACTCCGCCGGGGTAGGCTTGCTGACATCCTGGTAGAAGCCGGGGATGAGGATCCTCCCCTTGTCATCCTTGAGTTTGGAAATGATGCGGGCCAGCGCTTCCATGGGATTGGGCGCGGCGCCTCCGTATACACCGGAATGCAGGTCGGTCATGGGCCCGGTGGCCTCGAGCTCGGTATAGACCATGCCGCGCAGGCCCACGCATAAGGTGGGCAGGTCGGGAGCGAAGAGCTCTGTGTCGGAGATGAGGGCAACATCCGCCTTCAGCCGCGCCGAGTGCTCGCGCACGAAGCGGGAGATGGATTCTCCGCCCACCTCCTCTTCTCCCTCGATGATCATGCGCACGTTGACGGGCAGGTGGTTGCCGCCGGTCTTCATCAGGGACTCGATGGCCTTCAGGTGCATGTACATCTGACCCTTGTCGTCCACGGCGCCGCGGGCGTAGATGTTGTTGTTGCGCTCGGTGGGCTCGAAGGGTGGAGACTCCCACTCGTCCAGCGGATCGGGAGGTTGCACGTCGTAATGTCCGTAGAAGAGGACGGTAGGCTTGCCCGCCGCGTGCAGCCAGTCCGCGTACACCAGGGGATGGCCCTCAGTGGGAATGATCTCTACATGCTCCAGGCCGATGCGCTTCATCTCGTCGGCGACGAACTGGGCGGCCCGGCGGACGTCTTCCTTGTGCTCGGGCAGGGTGCTGACGCTGGGGATTCGCAGCAGGTCCTTCAACTCGCGGAGAAAGCGCTGCTGGTTTTTCTGGGCATAGGCAACGGCAGCGGAGGGCATGAGTCCCGGGTTCTCCTGTGTGTGCAGTGGTAGAGATCGCAGCAGGTAAAGATACGGCTTGTGTTGAACGAATGTTCAGTATACACGGGAAGTTCGGGTTCTTGGCCAGTGCCTGAGAAGGGCCGCATCCGAGCCGTCACCGGTGCCTCAGCGCTCGAACCTCGATGGCGAGAAGCGTGTGATGTCCACCGAAGGTTCGGACCCGCGGATCACCGCGGCCATCGTCTGCGCGGTGAGCGGCGCCAGCAGGAAGCCGTTGCGGAAGTGTCCGGCGGCCACGAAGTAGCCGGGGGTGGCGGTGGGACCCAGGATGGGGAGCGCGTCCGGGGTGCCGGGCCGCAGTCCGGACCAGCTCTCCAGCACGCGAGCGGAGCCCAGAGCCGGAAAGAGGCCGGCAGCGGCCTGGCGAAGGCGCTCGATGGCCTTGGGGTCAACGCTGCGGTCGAATCCCGCCTCCTCCTGGGTGGCGCCGATCAGGATCCTGCCGTCGGAGCGCGGCACTACATACACCGCCGGTGTGCGCACCACGTGGCGAAGCCGCAGACCCTCCGGCGCCGATACTGCCAGCATCTGTCCCTTCACCGGACGCGTGGGGAACTTGTGAGGCGGGAACTGCCCCGCCCAGGCGCCGGCGCAGTTCACCACAATGGGTGCCAGCAAGCGGTCGCGCTCGGTCTTTACCTCCAGAGAGCGCCCGTCTGTGCGCTCGACGCCCGTCACCGGTGCTCCCGAGATGAGTTGGATGTGGCGGACGCGGGACGCTTCCAGGGAAGCCGCCATCAGGGCGCGGGCATCCACACTGCGCTCTTCCAGGAAGAACGCGCGACCACCCGGAGCGGAGAGACCGGGCTCCAGCTCGGCCACCTGGGAAGCGCTCAACTCCGGCAGGCAGGGCAGGGAGAGCAGTTCTTCCTGCGACTCGAGAAAGGCGATGGTCCCCTGGGAGCGGAGGTCGACCTGCATCCCGGAGTCGCTCTCCACCTCCTTCACGAAGCCGGGATAGAGCCGGGCGCTGGCTTCGGCGAAGGGCCAGAGGGTGTCGGGTGTGTCCGCCGAATAAGGAGCCAGCATGCCGGCGGCGGCAAAGGAAGCCTCGCGCCCGGGCTCGCCGCGCTCCACCAGCATCACCTCCATGCCTTGCTTGCGCAGTTCGCGGGCTACGGAGACGCCGATGATCCCGGCGCCGAGCACGATCGCGTCCCAGCTCTTCACGGCCAGTATTGTAAAAGAATCTTCAGCAAGTTCTCGCGCCATCCGCGGGGCGAAGATGGTGTCGAGGATTCAGCGCCCAATTCAGTCTTGCGATTTGAAATCGAATAATGCTCTAATCAACCCAAGGGAGGAACTGATATGGCGAAATGTCCTCGCTGCGCACTGTCGGTCGCTCCCTACACCCGCTGCGACCGTTGCGGCCTCATGTTGGGATTCGACGGGCTGACCGTGCTCATCGATTTCGAACACTCTCCGGGTTTCGAGCGCGTTCGCGCGCTGGCGCAACGCCAGCCCTCCTACTCCGAATGGGCGGAGGAGAACGGTCGCCGCTACCTGCGCGTCACCTATTCCAAGTCGGAGATGGAGGAGTTCAACCAGCTCGCCGCCGCGGCCGCCACGCTTTCTCACAAGCACACCTTCCTCAATGGGATGGAGATTCACTGGCCGGTGGGCGGAGAGGATGTCACGCGCCACTCCGAACCTCGGAATCCGGCCGCGCCCGGCCACCAGCGGGTGAAAAGCGCCCACGCAAGAAGCACCAAGTGACGGTGGAACTTCCCCCCCACTTCATTGACACCCCGCAGCGATGCTGAAAGACTATCTGGGAGTGGCGTCTGCGCTCTTAAAGGAGATTTATGCCGGAAGAACAGGAAATGATGGAAGCTCCGCCGCCCTCGGGAGGTGGAGACTTGATGCGCAACGTGCTGCTGGCCATTGCCGGACTCTACGTGCTGGGTTCTCTGTATGCCATGTTCGACATGCATGGCCGCATCTCGAGAACGGAGGCCAGGCAGGAAGCGGCCGCGGCGGAAGCAGTGAAGCAGGCAAAGGTGAACGACCGTCTGCTGGCGACCACCGAAGCCCTGGGAGCCAAGCTGGGAATGACGGAGAAAGACCTGGCCGCCCGGACCGCCGAACTGCAACGTCAGCAGAGGGCGTCGGAATCGCGCATCACGGAGAAGCAGCAGAAGGCCATCGGCGAGGTGAGCGGGCAAGTGGCCGGCGTCAAGTCGGAAGTAGGTGGCGTCAAGACGGATGTGGCCACCACCCGCACCGAACTGGAGGCGACCAAGGCCAAGCTGGAACGCACCATCGGCGATCTGGGGCTGCAGAGCGGATTGATCGCGCGCACCCGCGAGGACCTGGAGGCCCTGCGGCGGCGCGGCGACCGCAACTACTTCGAGTTCACGCTGACCAAGGGCGCCAGCCCCACCCCCCTCTCCAGCATCAGCCTGCAACTGAAGAAGGCGGACCAGAAGAAGAGCAGGTTCACGCTCAACGTGCTGGCCGACGACCGCACCATCGAGAAGAAGGACAAGACCATGATGGAGCCGTTGCAGTTCTACACCGGACGCGACCGCCAGCTCTTCGAGGTGGTGGTGTTCACGGTGGAGAAAAACAAGGTGACCGGCTACCTCAGTACTCCCAAGAACGCGCCGGCGCCCTCGCAGTAGCTGGAGATTCGGGAAGACCCAGACGGCTACCGCGACGGTGGCCGTTTTTCATTGCTTGAGGACCAGCGAGGGCTGGTCGTAGGCATCCACGGTGACGGTCAGCGACTGCCGCTGGTCGAAGGCCTGCTTGGTCACCGGGAAGCTGACAATCACCATCCCCTCCTGGTTGGCGCCCGCCGGGATCCGAGTCTCCGCCGGGAGCGCCGGGCCGCGGTGCGGCGCCAACTCCGGGAAGGCCTGGAAGTAGCGGTCGTGATCTACGGCGGAAGCGGCTTCGTCGGTCCACTCGCCCTGGCGGGTCTTGAGGCTGACCCGCGCGGCGCGCACCCAGAAGGGCTTCTCTCCCTTGTTCTCCACCACCAGCCGGACCAGCACCAGGACGCTGGCCTTGTCCGGCTGCTCCGCGGCCACCACCTCGCGGATGGCGCCGGACGACACCGGCTGGGGCTTCCCCAGCCAGTAGTACCCGCCGGCGATCAGAGCGACGGCGGCGGCGGCGATCAACAGCGGCACGAGGGCAGGCAAGGTCCAGCGGGCGCTATCCATCTCCTCCGACATGGGGATGTGCCCGGCGTCGGGCGGTGCGGGCTTGGGCGCGTTTTCAGTCATGGGCGGTCTCCATCAGCGCCGCTTCATGGCGGCGGTGAATTCGTGGAGCGAAAGTGTGTTCAGGACGTCCGCAGGCGTGAGCCAGGCCCGCCGCGCCTGCAGTATCCCGTAGCGCATGTTACCCAGATGCGAGGTATGGTGCGAGTCCGTATTGATGACCACTTTGACGCCCTGCGCCTTGGCCATGCGCAGGTGAACGTCGCGCAGGTCGAGGCGGTCGGGGAAAGCGTTCAGCTCCATGGCCACGCCGTGCTGCGCGGCTGCCTTGAGCACCGCCTGCAGGTCGAAGCCGTAGGCCTCGCGCCGCAGGAGCAGGCGGCCGGTGGGATGCCCGAGGATGGAGGTGTTGGGGTTGGAGACGGCCCGCAGTAACCGGTCCGTCATCTGTGCGGGCTCCTGCTGGAAGTGGGAATGGACACTGGCCACCACAACATCCATCTGCTCCAGCACGGAATCGGAAAGATCGAGCTCGCCCTCGGCCAGGATGTCCACCTCGATGCCGGCGAGAATCTTGATTCCATCCGTCTTCTCGTCCGCGGCGCGGATCTTGTGGATGTGCTCAACCGCCCGCTTGTCGTCGAGGCCGTTGGCCATGGCCAGGTTCTTGGAGTGGTCGGTGATGGCCATGTACTGGTAGCCGCGAGCGCGCGCCGCCTCGGCCATCTCCTCGATGGTGTTGCGGCCGTCGGTGGCCACCGTGTGCATGTGGACGTCGCCGCGGATATCGGCCTCTGAGATCAGCGCGGGCAGGGTGTGCTCCTCGGCTGCCTCGATTTCCCCCTGGCTCTCACGCATTTCCGGAGGGATGTAGTCGAGGCCCAGCTTGCCGTAGATCTCTTCCTCGGTCTTGCCGGCGACGCGCTTCTCGTCCTTCACCCGGGCCAGCGCGTATTCGTTCAGCGTGTACCCCATCGTAAGGGCGCGCTGGCGCAGGGAAACGTTGTGCGACTTGGAGCCGGTGAAGTACATCAGCGCCGCGCCGAAAGATTCCGGCGCGAGCAGCCGGATATCCACCTGCATGCCCCCGTGCAGCTTGAAGCTGACCTTGTTCTCGCCCTTTGCCAGAACCTCCGAGATGCCGGGGAAGGCCAGGATCTTCGTGATGAGCGCTTTGCGCTGCTTGGCGTTGGTGGAGGCCTTGCCCGTGACCAGCAGGTCGAGGTCGCCGACGGTTTCGCGCCCGCGCCGCAGCGAGCCGGCGGGCGTGATCTTCTCCACCCCCGCGACCCCGCCGAGATGCTCGGTCAGTTTCTGGGCGAGCTCGGCGGCCTGGTCCAGCCGGAAGCGCCCGGAGACCCGCCGGTAGTTCTCGATGGCTTTGAGCAGCTTCTGCTCCGTCTTTTCGCTCATGCGGGGCAGGTCGCGCAGCTTGCCTTCGCGCGCCAGCTTTTCCACCCCGGTGACGTCCGAGACCTGGAAGGCGTCCCAAATCAGCGCCAGGGTCTTGGGGCCCAGGCCCTGGACCTTCATCAACTCCAGGATGGTGGGCTTGTACTTCTTGAGCAGGTCCGAGTGCACCTGCAGCTTGCCCTTCTTGAACATTTCTTCCAGGTTTGCGGCCATGCCCTTACCGATCGCGGGGATCTCGAGCAGGGCCTTGCGGTCGGTGACCAGTTCCGCAACGGGCTGCGGGAGGCTCTCGATGGCTTCGGCGGCGCGGCGGTAGGAGCGGATGCGGAAGGAGTCCTCGCCCTGGATCTCCATCAGGTCGGCGGTCTCGTACAGGATGGTGGCGATGCTCTTGTTGTCCATGGGCGGGCTGAGTCGCACAGGCGAATAGCGATTCTACCGCCGCGGGCGGCCGCTGTTCTTACATTCCGCGCCCGCCCTGGCGGGCGCGGAAGCCCCACCCGACCGCACGGTTCAGGGCGGGGTAGGGCTCCCTCGCTGCGCTCGGGATGCAAACCCAACCTACTGACGTCCGCGGCCTTTCACACCCACGAACCAGAACAGGGCGGCCAGCGTCTTGCCGTCGCGGATGGCGCCGCGCGCAGCCATGCGCACGGCGGCGGCAAGAGGGAAGAATCGGATGGAAATGAGCTCGTCGGCCTCCGGCTGGGCGCGGCCTGCCTGCAATCCCTGCGCCAGATAGACGGTCATGGTCTCGTCGAGAAAACCGGGACTGGAGTAAAACACGAGGGCGCGCTTCCAGCGGCGCGCGGTGTATCCAGTCTCTTCCAGAAGTTCGCAGCGCGCCGCGGCGAGCGCCGTTTCGCCGTGGTCGATGCGGCCGGCGGGCAGCTCCCACAAGAAGTCCTGGGCGGCGTGGCGGTACTGCCGCTCCAGCAGGACGGAAGGTCCGTGCGCGCTGTCGGCCACAGCCAGAACCACCACCGAGCCGGGATGGCGGACTACGTCGCGCCGGGCAGGGATTCCGCCGGGCTCGATCACCGTTTCCGAGGTCACGCGGAAGAGCGGACCGCGAAACAGAACTTTGGAGCGAAGGACACGCGCCTTCTTCTTGTTTGCCACCTGGAGATTCTATTGCCTGGCGGGCAGCAGGGGCCAAGCGCTTTCTGTTATCCTGCGCGGCGTGGCGCGCAAGCCGGTCATCACGATTGTGGGAGCGGGAAATCTGGCTAACGCTTTGGCCCCGGCGCTCGCCGCAGCCGGATACCCCATCGACCGCATCCTGTCTCGGGACCGAAGCTCTTCTCGAAAGCGCGCCCAAGCTCTCGCCCGCCGAGTAGGAGGGAGAGCGTCGGCGCTCACCACGCCCGTCTCCGCCGGCATTCTCTGGCTGTGCGTGAGCGACGACGCCATCCGGCCCTGTGCGTGCGCTCTCCGTCGCGCGGGAAACTGGAAGGGAAAGGTCGTGCTGCACTCGAGTGGCGCGCTCTCCAGCGACGAACTGGCGCCGCTCAGGAGCCGCGGAGCGTCAGTGGGCTCGCTCCATCCCATGATGACCTTCGTCCCCGGCGTGCGGGTGCGGATGGCCGAGGTTCCGTTCGCGATCGAGGGAGACCGGGAAGCGGTCCGGGTGGCCCGGCGCATCGTGCGCGACCTCAAAGCCAGGTTTTTCGCCATCTCCAAGCGCAACAAACCCCTCTACCACGCCTTCGGGTCGTTCTCCTCGCCCATGGTGATCGCCACACTGGCGATGGCGGAGCGGGTTGCGGCGGCGGCGGGCGTGCCCGCGCGCATGCGCCGGGACGTGATGCTGCCCATTGTGAAGAAAACCTTCAGAAACTACCTGGAAGCATCTGCGGATAAGGCATTTAGCGGCCCCATTGCGAGGGGGGACGTGAACACAATCCGCCGCCACCTCAAGGCGCTAAGAACGGTTCCTGGCGCGCGGGAACTCTATCTCGCGCTGGCGCGCTCCGCGCTGCGGAATCTTCCTGTGCGAAACCGCCGCGCGGTCGCGCAAGTCCTGAAAAATGAGTAGCGGCAGCTTCAGCGATTGCCGATAAGGTGACCGAGCTTTTCCTTCTTGGTCTTCAGATAGGCGCGCGAGCGGGCGTGGGGCTCGACCTCGCAGGAAACGCGCTCCACCACCTTGACTCCGGCGCGCTCCAGCGCCGCTACCTTCCGGGGATTGTTGGAGAGCAGGCGCACCTCGTGGAGCTTGAGCGCCTTGAGCACTTCGCCGGGCAGCTCGAACTCGCGCTGGTCGGCCTTGAAGCCCAGCTTCTCGTTGGCCTCCACCGTGTCCATTCCGGCGTCCTGGAGTTCGTAGGCTTGGAGCTTGGCCGCCAGGCCGATACCGCGTCCTTCCTGCTGCTCATAGATGAGGACCCCGGCGCCCTCGGCGGCGATCAAGCTGAGCGCCATCTCCAGTTGCTGGCGGCAGTCGCAGCGCAGCGAGCCGAAGACGTCGCCGGTCAGGCACTGCGAGTGTACGCGCACCAGCGGCGGGCGGGAGTGGACGTCGCCCATCACCAGGGCGACCAGCGTCTCCGCGGACGATTGGCCGTCGCTCTTCGCGCTGCCCTCGAAGCCGTGAACCCGGAACGCGCCCCAGCGGGTGGGGAAGTCGGCCTCGGCGACCTTGCGAACCTTGGGGGAAGCTTTCACGCCACCATTATATGCGCGCGGGCCGCCTGCCTCGGCCCGGGGGGGCGTGCTACAGTACGATTGGTTTCAGTCGTGGATCAACGCCTCATCCTCATCACGCTGCTGGTGAAGCTGGGCGTGGCCGCCGCGGTCGCGAGCGCCGTGGTGCGTTCCCGCTACTTCAAGTCGCTGCTCTTCCGCGAGGAGCGGACGCTGGCGCAGAAGCTGCACCTGGCCTTGTATCTGGTGTTCCCGTTCGGGCTGGGCGTGATGGTGCGCCTGGCGGTAGAGAACTTTAAGGCCGCCGACCTGGGATACGAGTGCGCCATCCTGCTGGGCGTGATCGGCGGACGCGTGACCGGCGGGGTGGGCGGCGCCCTGGTGGCCATTCCCGCGCTGATTCACGGCGAGTTCGCCACTCTGCCATTGAACGTTGGGGCGGGCCTGGCGGCGGGCTGGCTGCGCACCCTGGCCCGCGATCACGAAGACGTCTGGTCGTTCTCTCCCTTCATCGACCTCAGCATCTACCGCTGGTTCAGGCGCAACGTGCGACGGCCCCGCATGGAGTGGCAGACCACCTTCTTCGCCCTCATCCTGGGGCTGCAGTACGTCCACGTGCTGGTGGGGGAGGCTTTTCCCGGGCGGTTGTTCTCCGTGGGTTTCCCGCCCTGGACGCACAACATGCTCACCGACGCCCTGGTGTTTTCCGCCTTCTGGGCGGCGGGGGTGGCGGTGGTCGGGGTCCCGCTGAAAATCTGGAACAACACCCGCATCGAGCTGAAGCTAGAGGAACAGGAGCGGCTGCTGCTGCAGGCGCGCATGGAAGCCCTGCAGACCCAGATCAACCCGCACTTCCTGTTCAACACGCTGAACTCCATCGCTTCGCTGGTGCGCTTCGATCCGGATGCTGCCCGCGAGCTGGTGGTAAAGCTGGCCAGCATCCTGCGGCGGCTGCTGCGGCAGAACGAGGCTTTCATCCAACTGCGGGAAGAAGTGGAATTCATCGACGCTTACCTGGACATCGAGGTGGTGCGCTTCGGCCGAGACAAGCTGCGGGTGGTCAAGGAGCTGGATCCGGCGACGCTCGACCTGCTGGTCCCCAGCATGGTGCTGCAGCCGCTGGTGGAAAACGCCATCAAGCACGGCCTCGCCCCCAGGTTGGACGGCGGCTCCATCACCCTGCGCAGCCGACTGGCCGACGGCAAGCTGGTGATCCAGGTGGAGGATGACGGGGTGGGCATGGCGGAGGCAGGCGCGCGGCCGGCCGCCGATTCCGTCAGCACGGGCATCGGCATGGCCAACGTCGCCGAGCGGCTGACCGTTCTTTACGGGGACGCGGCGAAGATGTCGATCGGAAGCCCGGACAAAGAGGGAACCTGCGTCACTTTGGAACTGCCCCTGGTGCAGACCGAAGCGGGAGCCAAGTCCGAGTCGGCGGCGGCCGTGCTCTACGAGGCCCGCTCCAGCACGCAGCGGTAGAAGTCCTCATACTGGGGAATGATGCGGGAGGCGGCAAAGCGCTCCTCGGCCGCCTGGCGGGCGCGGCGTCCCATCTCCCGCAGGCGCGTTTCGTCGCCCAGGATGTCGAGCGCCTGGCGTGCCATGGTCTCCACATCGCCCACCTCGGCCAGGAAGCCGGTCTTCCCGTCCTCGATGACCTCAGGCAGGCCGCCGACTCGCGTGGCGATGCAGGGGACCTCGCAGGCCATGGCTTCCAGCGCCGCCAGGCCGAAGGACTCGAGTTCGCTGGGCAAGAGCATGAGGTCGGTGACCGCCAGCTTTTCCTGCACCCGGTCCTGCTTGCCCAGGAAGAGAACGCGCTCCTGGAGCCCTTTGCGGCGCACCAGCCACTCGGCGGTCGAGCGCTCGGGGCCGTCGCCGATCAGCAGCAGGCGCGCGGGAATCTTCTTCTGCACCCGGTCGAAGACCTCCACCACGTCCGCCAGGCGCTTGACCGGGCGGAAGTTCGAAAGGTGGACCAGCACCCGCTCGCCGTTGGGCGAGTACTCCTTGCGGCGCTCGGCGGCGCGCTCGTCCCGGCGATAGATGTCGCAGTTCACGAAGTTGTGGATCACCTGGATGGGGTTCTTGATGTCGAACTCCTTGAGGGTCCGCTCGCGCAGGTAGTGGGAGATGGCGGTCACTCCGTCGCTCTGCTCGATGGAGAAGCGGGTGATGGGCAGATACGAGGGGTCGGCGCCCACCAGGGTGATGTCCGTGCCGTGCAGGGTGGTGACGAAGGGCAGGCGGCGGCGCCCGCCGGAGGCCGCAGCCAGCATCTGCCGCGCCAGCAGCGCGCTCACTGAGTGCGGGATGGCGTAGTGCACGTGCAGCAGGTCCAGGTGGTAGAGCTCGGCCACCTCCCCCATGCGCGAGGCCAGCGCCAAGTCGTAGGGCGGATACTCGAAGAGCGGGTAGTGGGAAACGTCCACCTCGTGGAAGTAGATGTTGGGCTGCGGAGTGTTTAACCGGATGGGCTGCGAGTAGGAGATGAAGTGGATCTCGTGGCCGCGCTGCGCCAGCTCCAGCCCCAGCTCCGTGGCCACTACGCCCGAGCCGCCGTAGGTGGGGTAACAGGTGATTCCGATCTTCATTCGCCGCTCCGCCTTTTCACCTTGGGTTGGATGTTCCGGGGCGTTGCCGGATACAATGTTTTATCCCATCGGTGGGCTTTTTCTAAAACATTCCGAGCGCAGCGAGAGGTCCCTACCCTCAGCATGTTCTCCGAGGAGGCCTCCCTCGCTTCGCTCGGGATGTAAAATGCAGGAGCCAACCCCAGGTTTGACCGGCTTTTCCAACGCACGTATACTCGACATTCGGGAGACAAGATGCGCTCCTGTGGCGCGGGCGGTTAGCTCAGCTGGTTAGAGCGCCTGCCTTACAAGCAGGAGGCCGAAGGTTCGAGTCCTTCACTGCCCACCAGTTGTTTTCATGCGGAATCCGCTTTCTCGTCCCGCGTCCGCGGGACAAATCAGCGGGGACGTAGTTCAGTTGGTTAGAACGCTGCCCTGTCACGGCAGAGGTCGCGGGTTCGAGTCCCGTCGTCCCCGCCATATTTCTCCAGGCTCTTCCGGCGACCCCGGCCCCCATCCCGCTTGCCCGACAACGACGAAAGTAACCGTCATGCTTGCGCCGCGAAAAAGAGCGCAGTACACTTCGAGCAGGGAGAATGTCCAACGCACTCAAGCCTTCGTCCGGGATGATTGTCACCCGGTGCGCCACCTGCGGGGCCAGCGCGCGCCACAGCCGCGCCGACTCGGTGGCCCTGTGGTCCGACGTCCATTGCTTTGAGACCTACAACTTCCGCAATGAGGGGCGGGAGGCCTTCAGTCCAGCGCGCGAGCACCGCGTAGAGCGCGTCTACCTCACCCGCGACGGCCGGGAAGTGGACTTCACCCACTGCCACCGGGCGCGCAGCTAGCTCCTTCCCGGGAGCGCCTTACCTCACCCATCCCTGCCGCACGCAATGAATGAAATCGGTGTAAGCCGGGGCGTGCCCGGAGGCGCGAAGGTCGCTGGCCATCTGGCCCCGGTGATAGGCAGAGTGCGTCACCACGTGCAGCAGGACGTCCTCGATTGTGCTCTCCCAGGCTTCACCCTTGGAGTTGACGTAGGCCACGCGGGAGGAGAGTTCCCCGGCGGCCATGCCCGCAAGATAGGTGTGCCAGCGCCGCGAGAGTTCGCCAAGGCGCGCCTCGCACTGCTCTGGGGTCAGCGCCGGCCAAACCTCCACCGGGCTGCTGTCGCTCAGCAGGCGTCCCAGCCACAGACGTTCCGCGGCCAGGATGTGCGCCAGCAACTTCTGCGAGCGGGCGGGAGGCGGCTCCGCCGCCCGCAGGGCGCGCAGGGCCTCGCGGTTGGCCCACTCGTCATAGGCGAAAAGTCGGCGCAGGTGCTTGAGGAAGTCCATGGCGATTCGCGCTCCCGTTTCGATTGTAGAGCAGCAGAAGGGCCGCCCCGAAGGGAGTCGTGGCTCGTTCTCGAGTGCCGCGGGCGAGCCACGCCCGCACTGCTTTTGCCGCCGCCGTGATTTAGACTTCCGCCCGTGGAACTCCGCGATCTGGTCCCCTTCGGCCTGGGACGCGACAAGCCGCATCACTTCCGCGACATGGCGCGCGTTGCCTGGCAGAACCGCGACAACTTGGGCTATGCCTGGCGCGTGCTCAATCACGGCGTCTGCGACGGCTGCTCGCTCGGCCCCTACGGCCTGAAGGACAACGTCATCTCCGGCGTCCACCTGTGCATGACCCGGTTGAACCTGCTGCGGCTGAACACCATGCCGGCCACCGCCGACGCGCGCTTCTCCGACGTCGCGCGGCTGCGAGCCCTGTCGAACGAAGAACTGCACAACCTTGGCCGAATCCCTTATCCCATGATTCTGCGCAAGGGCGACCGCGGCTTCACCCGAGTCTCCTGGGAACAGGCGATGGGTTTGATCCGGACGGAACTGAAGGGAGTGGCTCCCGACCGCCTGGGCTTTTTCGCCACCTCGCGCGGCCTGACCAACGAGGCCTACTACACCTTCCAGAAGCTGGCCCGGATGCTGGGCACCAACAACGTGGACCTGTGCGCGCGCCTCTGCCACGCCGCCAGCGTCTACGGACTGAAGCAGACCCTGGGCGTGGGCGCGCCCACCTGCTCGCTCTCCGACTTCATCGGCACCGACCTGCTGGTCCTGTTCGGCACCGACCTGGCCAACAACCAGCCGGTCACCACCAAGTACATGCACTACGCCAAGAAGGCGGGCACTCGCATCGTGGTGGTGAATCCCTATCGCGAACCCGGCCTGGAGCGCTACTGGGTGCCGTCGGTGGTTTCGAGCGCCCTCTTCGGCACCAAGCTCATGGACGATTTCTTCCAGGTGCGCGTGGGCGGAGACCTCGCCTTCATCCAAGGCGCCATGAAGATAATGGTGGAGCAGGGAACGGTGAACCAGGGCTTCATCCAAGCTCACACCGATGGATTCTCAGAGCTTTCCGCGCACTTGCAACAGCTTTCCTGGGCGGAGATCGAATCCAGCTCTGGCGTTTCACGCGAGGAGATCGAGCGCTTCGCCAATCTTTACGGGAAGGCGCAAACTGCCGTCCTTTGCTACTCCATGGGGCTGACCCAGCACCGCTTCGGAGTGGAAAACGTGAAAGCCATCGCCGACCTGGCCCTCATTCGCGGCAACTTGGGGCGGGAGAAGTGCGGCATCATGCCCATCCGCGGGCACAGCGGGGTGCAGGGCGGCGGCGAGTGCGGCGTGGATCCGGAGAAGTTCCCCGGCGGCTTCGAGGTCAACCCCGAGAACGCCGCGCGCTTCTCCGAGCTTTGGAAGAAGCCCGTGCCCAGCACGAAGGGCCATCGCACCGGCGAACTGCTGCAGGCGGCGCACGAGGGCGGGATCGGCGCGCTCTACACCATCGGCGGCAACCTGCTGGAGACCATGCCCGACCGCGCCTACGTGCTGGAGGCGCTCGGCCGGGTGCGCGTGCGCATCCATCAGGACATCGTGCTCAACACCTACTCCATGCTCGACGCCAGCGAGCTTCTCGTACTTCTTCCGGCGCAGACGCGTTACGAATCCGGCGGCACCTCCACCTCCACCGAGCGCCGCATCCGCTACTCGCCGCCCATCCCCGGCCACACCATCGCCGAGGCGCTGCCCGAGTGGAAGATTCCCTGCCTCATCGGAGAGGCATTGCTGCCGGAGCACGCTCCGCAGTTCGCCTACGCCACGGACGCCGATGTCCGCCGGGAGATGGCGGCGGCCATGCCCGTCTACGCCGGGATCGAGAAGCTGGCGAAAGAAGGGGACTGGATTCAATGGGGCGGGCCGCGCCTGTTCACCGGCGGCTTCGCGAAAATGCCCGGCGGCCGCGCGCGCTTCGTGTTGCTACCACTCCCCAAACTCGACATCCCGCCCGGGAAGTTCTACTTCACCACGCGGCGCGGCAAGCAGTTCAACTCCATGACTTGGGGCGAGCGCGACCGCCTGACCGGCTCGCGCCGTCGCGATGAGGTCTTCATGAATCCGAGCGACGCGCGTCGGCTGGGCCTTGCGGCGGGCGCCGCCATCCTGCTGCGTTCTTCCATTGGTGAACTGCGCGGCCGGGTGCGGCTGGCCGACATCCGCGAGGGCAACCTGCAAGCGCATTGGCCGGAAGGGAATGTGCTGATCGAGCGCCGCTACGACCCGGTCTCCGCCGAGCCGGATTACAACGCGGTGGTTGAGGTGAGCAAGGTTCCGTAGAGACGTTGCTTGCAACGTCTCGGAGACGCAGCAAGCTGCGTCTCTACGGCCTACAGCTCCCGCCGCCCTTCCATCGCCTTCAGCATGGTGACCTCGTCGGCGTACTCGATGTCGCTGCCCACGGGGATGCCCATGGCGATGCGCGTCACCTTCACTCCCGGCCGCTTGACCAATTGCGAAAGATGGACGGCGGTGGCCTCGCCCTCGACCGTGGGGTTGGTGGCGATGATGAGCTCGTCCACCTCGCCCGCCTGCACGCGCGTCATCAGGTTCGCGGTGCGCAACTGCTCCGGGCCCACACCGTGCAGCGGCGAGAGCGAGCCGTGCAGCACGTGATAGACGCCGTTGAAGTGCCGCGTCCTCTCGATGGCGGCGATGTTCGTCGGCTCCTCGACCACGCACACCAGCCGCTGGTTGCGCGTGGGGCTCGAGCAATAGACGCAGGGATCCACGTCCGTGATGTTGTTGCAGCGGGAGCATAGCAGCAGCTTCTCCTTGACGTCGCGGATGGCCGCCGCCAGCGCGCCCGCGTCCTCGCCCGCCGAGCGCAGAATGTGGAAGGCGAGCCGCTGCGCGTTCTTGCTGCCGATGCCCGGCAGCTTCTTCAACTCGGCGATCAGCCGGGCCATGGGCTCGGCAAATTCAGGCACAGGCGGACTCCTTCTGCGGCGTCGCGTTACGGCTTCTTGTGATCAATGACGGATCGGATCTCAGCGCCAAAAACCTCCTGCATGCGGCGGACCACCGGGTCCTCGGTGGCGCGGGTGCGAGCGTCACTCCCGCCGGAAGCGTTTTCCGGCGGCGCTCCCGGCCGTTGCGGGCCGCTCTTGCGCGCCCGGTCGGCCTCGAAGGGCGACGGGCGCGAAGCCGGCTCGGTTTTGTGTGGAGCGG
>Ga0080064_1001555_pt1 | contig 45433 bp, 40 predicted proteins | sample Subgrocontami54m_FD_69260 | JGI IMG/M metagenome (GOLD analysis project Ga0080064, IMG submission 69260) | Subsurface groundwater microbial communities from S. Glens Falls, New York, USA - GMW46 contaminated, 5.4 m (SPADES assembly) (version 2) ...
GCTCGGCTCACGCCGGCGGATTTCGCGCGATGGGCGAAACTCCGGGACACGAGCACGCGGCTGGTCGCGTTGTCCCTGCCCAAGTTCAAAGTCGAGGGTGGCACCGTGCCGCTGGGCGTGGCGCTGCGCCGGCTGGGCATGAACACCGCGTTTGACCTGCCGCAAGGGTCGGCGAATTTCGACCGGATCGCGCCGCGGCGGCCCGACGACTACCTGTATATTTCCAACGTCTTCCACCAAACCTTTGTCGCGGTCGACGAAGAGGGCACCGAAGCGGCGGCGGCGACCGCGGTGGTGATGGCCACGACGACATCCGCGGCGGTGCCCGCACCGGTACCGGTCGTGGTGCGGGTTGACCGGCCGTTCCTCTTCGCGATTCAGCATCGGGCGAGCGGGACCTGCCTGTTCCTCGGGGCGATTCGGAATCCGTAACGGTCGGCTCGTCTTAGCGCGGTCAATGCGCCAAAGAATTCCGACTGGTCGATGTCCGCCGTGGCAATCATCGTTCGTCGTGTTAGTGAGAGACGGCCTGCCGTCACCCATCCCACCCAACCACCATGGACCCGAATCCCACTCCTGTTCCCTACCTCCTGTTGTTCCGCAATAGCGGCCCGGAAACCCACCAGCACCTGTCCGCCGAAGAACGCCAGCGATTAATTACACACTGGAACGCGTGGTTCGACGGTTTGATGGCCGAGGGCAAGGCGATCGAAGGCCAGCCGCTCGAACTGCAATCGCGGATCGTTTCCGGGCCGGCCGGCGCGCGCGTCACCGATGGGCCCTTCGCGGAGACGAAGGAAGCGGTGGGCGGCTACGTGAAACTCATGGTCAGCGGGCTCGACGAGGCCACCGAGATTGCACAACGGCATCCGGGACTCGAATACGGGCTCGTGATTGAAGTGCGGCCGATGACGAAGCACTGCCATTTGGGCGTGAACGTGGCGACGCGCACGGCGCAACTGGCCGGCGTCTAGCGTGACGTCCCACAGATAACCTACAAAAGCAGCTACGAGCGTAAGCGAGTGGAATCGCCCGCGTCCACTCGCTCACGCTCGTAGCTGCAACAAACGAGTTCCTGGAATCCTCCTGGAGCCAAGACGGGAAGAGTTCGGCTCAGTTGGCAACGCGTCGCCATGGCAACGTCGGAACCCACTCCACGCACCACCACCCCCGCCGAGCCGCCGACGCAGCCGGCGCAGTTGGTGGAGCATTTTTTCCGGCACGAAACCGGCCGGCTGCATGGTGCGCTCATCCGACTGATGGGCGTGCAGCATATCTCGCTGGCCGAGGACGTGGCGCAGGAAGCGATGCTCCGCGCGCTGCGCACGTGGTCGATGAGCGGGATGCCCACCAACCCGTCGGCGTGGATCACCCAGGTGGCAATGAACCTCGCGCGCGACGCGATGCGGCATCACCGGATGTCGGGCGCAAAGGAGCCGGCGCTCACCCGGCACTTCGAGCAGACGTACGCGAGCGGTGGGACGAGCGAGGCAAACGCGCACGAGATTCGCGACGACGCGCTGCGGCTGATGTTCGTCTGCTGCCATCCCTCGATTGCGCCGGATGCGCAGGCGATCCTCGCGTTGAAAGTCCTGTGCGGGTTCAGCACGGCGGAAATTGCGCGCGCGTTCCTCAGCAGCGAGGCAGCGATCGAAAAGCAGCTCACGCGCACGAAACAGCGAATCCAGAACGCCGGCATCGGCTTCGAGCTGCCCGAGGGCGCAGACCTCGCGCCACGGCTCGACGGCGTGCTGGCCGCGCTCTACCTGCTGTTCAACGAGGGGTACAAGGCGTCGTCCGGCGACCGGTTGTTGCGCGAGGAGCTTTGCGCGGAGGCGATGCGGCTCGCGACGCTGCTGGTGGCCCACCCGGCGGGCCGGACGCCCCGCAGCCACGCACTGCTCGCGTTGATGCTGCTGATGGCGGCGCGGTTTCCGGCGCGCGTGGACGAACACGGCGACCTGCTCCGGCTCGACGATCAGGACCGCGCGAAGTGGGATCGCCGGCTGATTGAGCGCGGGCTGGTGGAACTCGCGGCGGCGGCGGACGGCGAAGAAGTGAGCGAATATCACCTGCAGGCGGGCATCGCGGCGATTCACTGCATGGCGCCGGACTATGCCTCGACGGACTGGCCGCGAATTCTGCGGCACTACGATGAATTGAACCGGCTGAAACCCTCGCCCGTCGTCGCGCTGAACCGCGCGGTGGCCGTCGCGAATGTGCACGGGGCGCAGGCGGCGCTCGATGCGATCGAAGCCATTCCGCAACGCGAAAAGCTCACGTCGCATTATCTGCTGCACGCGGTCGTGGGCGAGTTGCACTGGCGCCTGCGCAATTACGCGCCGGCCGCGGAAAGTTTCCGCCATGCGCTGCGGCTCGCGCAGGTCGGGCCGGAGCAAGTCTACCTCACGCGGATGCTCGAGCGGACGAGCGAAGCGGCGCCAGGGGAGAATTGAAAGCGCTGCGAACGCATCATTCTCTGGAGCCGGCGCGCCCTCGCGCCGGAAAGTGCCTGAAGCAAAGAATTCACCGGGGCGGGGGCGCCCCGGATCCAGGAAAAGCAGCCCCGGCTCCAGTGGCCCGAACCTACTTCTTCAACGACGCGCAGAACCGGGCGAGGCGCGTGACGCCCTTCTGGATCACTTCGTCGCTCGTCGCGTAACTGAGCCGCAGATACCCCTCGGCGCCGAAGGCGCTGCCGGGAACGGCGGCCACTTTCTCCGCATCGAGGAGCCTGGCGCAGAAATCCTGATCCTTCAGCCCGAAGCTCGAGATGTTCGGAAAAAGATAGAACGCGCCTTCCGCCAGGAGGCAGGTCACGCCGGGAATCCGGTTGAGCTCGGCGTGCAGCAATTTCCGGCGGCGGTCGAACGCGGCGAGCATGATCTTCAGCGCGGCGGCGGTCTTGTCCTTTTCCTTCAGCGCCGCGAGCGCGCCGTATTGCGCGAAGGTCGTGACGTTGGACGACATCTGGCTCTGCAGTTCCGCGATCGCCTTCGCGATCGGCGCCGGCGCGACGGTGGTGCCGATCCGCCAGCCGGTCATCGCGTACGTCTTCGAAAAGCCCGCCACCGTGATCGTGCGCACCTCGGCCTCCTTGCTCAGCGTCGCGATGCAGGTCGGCTTCGCGCCGTCGTAGATGAGATGTTCATACATCTCGTCGGAGAGCACGTAGAGGTTGTGCTTCAGCGCGACTGCGACGATCGCCTCGAGTTCCTGCCGCGAGTAAACCGCGCCGGTGGGATTCGAGGGCGAGTTGAGGATCAGCAGCTTCGTCTTCGGCGTGATGGCGGACTCGACCATCGCGGGCGTGAGCCGGAAGCCGGTCCGGTCGTCGGCGAGGACGAACTTCGGCGTCGCGCCGGCGAGTTTCACCATCTCCGGATAGCTCACCCAATACGGCGCCGGGATGATCACCTCATCGCCGGGCGAGCAGACGGCGAGCACGCCGAGGTAGCAGTTGAACTTGCCCCCGGGCGAAACGATCACCTGCGACGGCGCGATCTTGAACCCGTACTCCGCGGCGTAGCGATCGACGATCGCCTGGCGAAGCGGCTCGATGCCCGGCGTGGGCGCGTATTTCGTCTTCCCCGCCTTGAGCGCGGCGATACACGCCTCCTTGATATGATCGGGAGTGTCGAAGTCGGGCTCGCCGGCGGCGAAGCCACAGACGTCTTCACCTGCTGCTTGGAGAGCCTTGGCCTTGCCGTCGACGGCGAGCGTCGGCGAAGGCGAAACATTGCGAGCCCAGATCGAGAGTGGCGCGGGAGAGTTGCTCATGGACAATCGCAGCGACGAAAGGATCGGCGCCGGTGAAACGCAAGCCCCGCGCAGAGTCGGAGCGGCCCAACCGCGGATGAAGACGGCCCAAGGCGATCAACCGCGGAGCACGCGGAGTACGCGGATTGGCGTGAACTCGCTCGCCTCGCGAGCTTCGCCGTTCTCGAGCGGGACCAAACGCTCACGCTTTCGGCTACGACGGGTTTCGGATTTTTTGGAGGGACCGGCTCCGTCCGGTCCGTTTCGTTGCGAAAGCGGACGACACGGCGGTCGTCCCTCCAGGCGGCCAATGCTCACGAGCACGGGCGGAGGAAGCCGCTCTGCGCGATTTTCTTCTTCGCGGACGACACGGCGGTCGTCCCTCCAGGACTGCTCGCGGTTCACGCCCACAAAAAAACGGCGGTCAGAGACCGCCGTCAATGGAACGGGAACGTTGAAGGCGCGGCTTACTTCCGCTTCTTGCCTTTCGACGGCATCGCCTCGAGGGCGAGGCGGAGCAGTTCGCCGACGCTCGCGTCCTTCTGCCGCGCGTAGCGCTTCAACATGGAACGCTGATCGGGCGTGATGCGCACCGAGATCTGGCGGTGCCGATCGCGGGACGGTTCACAGGTTTCGAAGTCGTAACCGGCAATGGCGGTGCGCACGACTTCACTGGCGGTGGTGAACCCGTGCCCTTTGCGCACGGTCTCGATTCTCGCGATGAGAGACTCGGGGAGATCAAACGTCAGGGGGGCAGAGGGCTTGCGAGATGATTTTGCCATACAACGTTGCGGGCTTAGACGGACGGAAAGCAGTGGACGACACCCAGAAGGCACTCGCAAAGCCTCGGCGGCAACGAAAAATTTCAATTGTCGCGCAGAAGGGCGCTTTTACGAAAACTTGCCCACCCGGCTCAACACCAGTTCGAAGGCCTCGCGCGGCGACGTCACCATGCGCCACGACTGGCTGGCAACGTGTAATTCGATGTCGCGGGCGTGTCGGATCAGCAGCGTATCCACTCCGCACGCCACCCCGCCGAGCACGTCGACGTCGGCATCGCCGACCAAGAGTGTTGCCTTTGGGGATACATCCAGCCGGCGCAGGATCTCGCGCAGGCCGGCGGGATCCGGTTTGTGACTTGCCAGATCGTCGCCGCACACGATCGCGGCGAAAAAGCCTTCCAGCCCGTGCTGCTGCAGCAGCCACCCGGTCGATTCGCGGTCGCGGCCCGTCCAGAGCGCGCTAGGCACGCCGAGCGTATTCAATTGTTGGAGCAGCAGCCGCGCGCCCTCGTAGGGCTGAATCAAATGCGCGTTCTCCCGGTGAAACGCGTGCAGCCGCTCGAGCGCCACGGGGAGGTGCCGCGCGTCATTCAGCAGCCCGAGCAGGAAACGCTCCGGCGGACCGCCGAGACTCGCGAAAATATCCATCGTCGGCCGGCCGCCGAAGGGTTCGAGGGCGTGCCGAATCGCCGCCAGCACCAGCGGCAGGCTGTCGATCAGCGTGCCATCGAAATCGAAGACGACCGCGCGCAGCGGCGCCGGTTCGCTCATGGCGCGAGGTGCGTGATCTCGCCGGCCGCCGGCGGAGCCGCCGGGCGCGCCAGTTCCGCAGGCTCGAACATCGCCGGCGGCAACTTCAGGTTCAACGCGGCGCCGGTCACCTCCAGCCGGGTCTTGTCGCGCGTGACTTCATTCCGGTAATCGGCGGCCTTCGGAATGTAGCGGTCGCCGACCTTCTTCAGGTTGAGGAAGGCGAAGCTCTTGGTCACCTTGTTGTCGGCACCGATGAGCTCGGTCTGCACGAGCGCGTTGAACTGGGTATCCAGGTACGCCCGCGCCGCCACGATCTCGGCATGCTGCTTCGCGAATTCAGCCGGGGCGCGGACCATGTACGCATACGCGGGCCGGCCGAGCACACTGCGCGCGACCTTTTCCAGCGTCGCCCCGGGCCAATACAGGTACGGCATCTGCAGATCGAACGCCGTCACGTCGACACCGGGGATGATCGGCTTGAACAATTCCGCCACACTGAGCGGCGCAGTCTTGCCGTCGGTCACGCGCCAGACGGCGGCCTGCGGACCGTTTTGAATCAGCAGCCGGTGAGTGGCGCCGCTGCCGTCGTTGATCTCGACGCGCGTGATGGCACCGTCGCGATTGCGGCCGCCCCAGAGTCGTCCGTGGAAACTGCGCTCCGGGCCGCGACGCGGAAGGGAGCGCAGATCGAATTCGAGGTAGTATTCGCCGGGAATGCCGGCCTGCCGAAACTGCTCCAGGAGCCGCGCCGCCTCGGCCGCGTCTGGCTTGCCGGATTGCGCGAGTTCCGGCGGCTTGCTGGCCGGGGCGCCGACCAGCGCGACCGAACCGAGCGCAGCGCAGAGAAAAAACGCCCGCCAGGATACGGCGGGCGCGATTCGGCCGGCAGCGAACATGGCGCAGCAGGCAGCCGACTTACTTCTTGGGCGCTTCGCTCGCGGGCGCCTTCGGCGCGGGCGTGGGTGCGGTCGTCGCGGCCGCGGCCGGCGCTGGCGTCGATGACGCGGGCGTGGTCGTGGTCGTCGCCGGAGCGCTCGACGGCAGGGTCAACGGAGCCGAAGTGGCGGGGGCGCTGGCCGGCACGGCGGGAGCGGCGATCGAGGGCAGTGCATTGCCTGCCGCCGCGCGCGCGTGGCTGCGCTCGTAAATCCGGCCGAGGTAAAGCAGGAACGCCAGGACGAAGAAGATGATCGACGCGTAGATGGTCGACTTGCTCAACACGTTGCTCGTGTCGGCGCCGAACGCCGCTTCGGCCGCGCCGCCTCCCAGCGCGGCGCCCATGCCACCGTCCTTCGACTTCTGCATCAGCACGACCAGAACGAGGAAGAGCGACACAAGGATCAGGACGAACGTGAAAAAAATGAGGAGGAAGCTCAGCATGTGAAAGGGTCAGAAGTGCAGAGCGAAACGGCCGTTGTCAACCGCCGGTGTGCGGTGGCGATTCAGCGGGGCGCATCTGCCGGTTGTCGGTGATCGCAACGGCTTCAACGTAGCGCCGGCATCTTGCCGGCATGGCGAGTAGCATCGACTTCCAACGGATGAGTCTGCGGCTGGAAGCCGCCGCCACAGGCCGGCAGGATGCCGGCGCTACGTTGGACCGGCAACTTGGAGATGCACCCGATTCAGCTGCAAAGACTCGTGACAGGGGCGGGTCTCGTTACCTCGACCGCTACAGAGGGCGCCGGTCTCGTGGCTTCGCGGGCTCCAGAGGGTGACTGAAGAGCCCCAACAGGTTACGCCTCGACGCCCAGTTTCTCGAGCAACCGCTGCAAGTCGTCGTTGCCACGGTATTCGATCACGATTCGGCCTTTTTTGGCCGTGTGCAGGACCGCGACGCGCGCGCCCAAATGGGAGGTGAGCTTCTTCTCGATGCCGGCGACGGTCGCGGCGTCCTTCGCGGAGAGACCCGATTTCGGCGCATGCGAAGCACCACCGCCGGTGCCGTTGGCGGCCTTGGCATGCGCGGCGAGTTTTTCCGTCACGCGCACGCTGAGGCCTTCCTCGATAATCCGGCGGCCAAGCAGCGCGCGTTGCGCGGCGTCCTCGACGCCCAGCAGCACCTTGGCGTGGCCGACGCTCAGCAGGTTCTTCGCCACGTAACCCTGCAGGTCGGCGTCGAGCGAGAGCAGCCGCAGCGCGTTCGCGACGGTCGCGCGACCCTTCCCCACCCGCTCGGCGGCGCTTTCCTGCGTGAGATCGAAATCGCGAATCAGGCTCGCGTAGCCGTGAGCTTCCTCGATCGGGTTCAGCCCTTCGCGCTGCAGGTTTTCGATCAGACCGAGCGCGGCGGACGACGCGTTGCTTGCCTCCACCACGCGGGCGGGAATCGACTTGATCTTCAGCAATTGAAACGCGCGCCAGCGACGCTCGCCTGCGATCAACTGGTATTTGTCGCCGTGTCTGCGCACCACCACCGGCTGGAGCAACCCCTCGGAGCGAATGCTGTCGGCGAGCTCGGTGAGCTGCTCGGGCGGGATCTCCCGACGCGCCTGGTACGGGCTCGGCTCGATCAAATGCACTGCAATTTCGAGGTAGCCCGGCGTGGCCGAACGAGTGTCCGGCGCGTGGTGCGCGGCCGCCGCGGCGGCGGGCGCGCTGGCGGAAGCGGTGGAAGCCGGTTTCGCGGCGGCGATCAGGCCGCCGAGTCCGCGGCCGAGACGGGATTTGGGTGCTGCCGACATGCTGGTTATTTTGCTCCTGGAATGAAGAGGGTCTGCCCGACCGTGATGCGAGATGGATCTGCGAGTTTGTTGGCGTTGATTATGTCGTGCTGCTTTGCACCGGTTTTTTTCGCGATGATCGCGAGCGTGTCGCCCTTCTGCACGGTGTAGCGGATGCCCTCCTTCGGGTAATCCTCGGCAAACGTGGTCTGCACGGCCGGTCGCGCCGCCTGCCCCTTCGCGAGCGAGTCGAGCGCGTCGTTCGTTTGTTTCGCGAGCTTCTCGAGCTGGGCGTTGAACTGTTGCTGCGTCTCGACCCGGGCCGCGGCGAGCGCGAGGCGCAGGCTGCGATTAAGTTCGTCGACGGCTTCGCGCAGTTGCGCGGCCGAGACAAATTTGTCCGCGGCCTTCGCGTTGCGCCGCAGGTCGCTGTTTTCCCGCTCGAGCTGCTCGACTTTCAACGAGAGCTCGCCCACCCGCTGCGTCAGGCCACGGACATCCTCGCGCAGGTTCGCCAACTCGAGCTGGGGATTCTGGCCGAAAGCTGCCGCAGACAACACTCCGGCGGCGAACACACTTTTCCACATGGAGGTGCAGCTTGCAAAAACGCGTACCGAAAACAAGCGGGTTGTCGCGCGACCGGGCGCACCGGACGCATCTGCCGGTTGTCGGTGATGAGCCGGATCGCAGCGGGCTGAACGTAGCGCCGGCATCTTGCCGGCATTGCGAGCGGCATCGACTTCCGGCCGATGAGTCGGCGGATGGAAGCCGCCGCCATTTGCCGGCAAGATGCCGGCGCCACTCTTGACCGGCACCAGGCCGCGGCCGGAATTGACGTTCCTTCATTCGCGGCGAGGATAACGCGGCCGATGCTCCCCTTCGCCCGAATCTTCGCGCTCGCGGCAGGTTGCGCCGCCATCGCGTTTGCCGCGCCGCCGGCCGAGCTGGCCACGGCGCTCGAACGCCTGCGCGATCAAAAGAGCTACTCGTGGGAAGTCATCAATGCCGACCCGGGACCGGTCGCCCAGCAGTTCGAAACGCGCCGCGGCACCGTCACGACCGTGCAGCAAAGCATGGCGCCGAACATGAAGGGCCAGGTGGATCGCAAGGGCGACATGCTGATTCAACGGGAATGGAACGACGGGTTGCGGCTCGACACCATCATCACCGCGGAAGGCGGCATGATCACGAAGACGCCGGACGGCTGGCTGACCGATCGCGAGATTCTCACCGCGCAGGCGGACGAACGATTGAAAGGCCAGACTCCCACCGAACGCTACCTCTGGCTGCGGCGAGCCGATCGGCCGGACATCCGGCGGCCGGATCAGGAGCTGGTGCCCTTTCTCAAGAGCAACAACGAATTCGAGGCGACCGGCGACGGCTACATCGTGCGGTTGCGCAGCCGCGCCGGCGACCCGGCCAAGCCGAATGAGGACGAAAACGAACCCGCGACCACCGTCACCGTCACGATAAACCTGCGCGGCGGAATGATTCGCGATTACCAGGTGAAGATCGAAGGCGTCCGCCGCGCCACGCGCGCGCGAATCGCCGTGCCGATCACCGAGGAGCGGATTGTGATCGTGACCTACCTGCCGGTGAGCGGAATCGATATTCCACCGGAGGCAAAGGAGAAACTCGGCGCGACGCGCCCGCGGGGGAAGTGACGCGGCGGGCAAGGAGGCTGGCCCCCAAGGTTCGAATCTCGTTCCTGGAGGGACGAGCTCCGCCTCGTCCGGCGAGTGCGTTTCGTTTGTCGTTTCGCGGCCGGCACGGGGGCCGGCCCTCCCAAGACAGTTCATCGATCCCGATCGGGAGGGACGGGCTCCGCCTCGTCCTCTACGCCCATCACCGCCGCGTCACCAGCGGCGGCATCGGTCGCGACGGCAGGATCACACCCGGTTGCATCGGGAAACCGCGCAGAAACTCCGGCGCCAGCAGCATGCGTCCGCCGGGCCGCTGCAGCTTTCGCAGCCGCAGCACGCCGCCGCCCGTCGCGACCAGCAGTCCGTGCGCATCTGCGCCGACGACACCGCCCGCCGCGGAGCATTTGTCATCTAATAGATGACAAACGTCCGCGAGGCCCAGCTTGATCGGCTGGCCGTGAAGTTCGACCCTGCAGCCGGGCCATGGGAAAAGTCCGTTGATCCGCGCGGCGAGCACGGCGGCGGGCGCGGTGAAGTCGAGCGCGCCATCCTCCTTCGTGAGCTTGCGGCAATACGTCGCGGCGGCGTCATCCTGCCCGGCGAAGAGCAGCGACCCGGCCGCAAGACAAGGCAGCGCACGGCCGAGCAGCGGCACACACGCGGCGGCGAGTTTCATCTCGACGTCGGCCGCGGTGTCGACCGGCGCAATCGGCACGCGTTCGACCCCGGCCAGCGGCCCCGCGTCGAGCTTCCTCACGATGCGCATCAGCGTGACACCGGTCTCGCGGTCGCCGCTCGCGACCGCAGCCTGGATCGGCGAGGCGCCGCGGTATTTCGGCAGGAGCGACGTGTGCAGGTTCAGCATGCCGAGCCGTGGCGTGCTCATGAACTCGTCGCGCAGGATGTGGCCATACGCCATGACGAGGCCAACATCAGCCGCGAGGCTCGCGAGCTGGGCGCGCGCTTCCGGCGCGAGTTTTTCCGGCTGAAAAACCGGCAACCCGCGCGCCAGCGCCCACGCCTTGACCGCGTTCGGCACAATCTTCTGTCCGCGGCCCACCGGCCGATCGGGCTGCGTGAATACCCCGGTGACCTGCGCCAGGCCTGCGCCGTCAGTCGCGAGCCATTCGAGGAGGGGCACCGCAATCGCGTCGGCCCCGAGAAAGACGAGTCGCAGCGGCACGGTCATGCTGGAAGGCGGAGGCTCTCGTTACCCATCGGCGCAGGTTACCCACATGAAACCGCAAGTAACAAGCCCATGACGGATTCGGCTCTCCGCGCTCCGTGCGGCCAAAACAAAAGCCCCAGCGCAGAGCTGGTTCGCGGTACTTGAATCGCAGGCGGATCCATTCCCCGTCGCTTGCTGCATTCCTTCCTGCGATTAAACGGAGCCCGATCCGCGCAGCGGTCGCTTGGCCTTGATGCCCCGCAGCTTGCTCCAGGGTCGCCAAGCGAAGGGCGGAGTTTTCACTCTTGTTACTTGTCCGTTCGCCGTTAACTCAGCGCTGCGCATGCCCCAACCCTCGGCCCCGCAGCTCCGGCACGATCCGTACGCCGCTCTGAAGGTCCGGAACTATCGCGATTATCTCGCGGGCAGCTTTTTTGCGCTGCTCGGCCGGCAGGCAGTGACCGCCGTCGCCATCTGGCAAGTGTATCAGTGGACGCACTCCTCGACCGCGCTGGGGCTCGTCGGGTTGGTCAACGTGCTGCCGTTGCTCGCGCTGTCGCTGCCGGCCGGGGCCATCGCCGACCGCCACGACCGCCGTCGGCTGATTGCGCTGGGCACGGCGATTGTTGCGGCGGTCAACGTCGCCCTCGGCGCACTGGCGTTCTGGCATGCGGCCGTGCCTGACCTCGCGGCGCTGCGCTGGACCAACGCCGCGCTGCGCCACATTGCGCTCGTGTTTGAACATCACACGGCGGGCGACGCCCTGCAGTTCGACCGGCCGGCGCTCCCGCTGGTTTACCTGTTGCTGCTCGCACACGCCTCCGTGCGGATTCTCATCTGGCCGGCCCGCTCGAGCATCACGCCGCTGCTCGTCCCCACGTCGGCGCTGAGCAACGCGATTACCTGGAACACGAGCACGTTCGAAGTCGCGACCGTGGCGGGACCGGCGCTCGGCGGGTTTCTCATCGCGTATGTGGGCATTCCCTCGGTGTATGCGCTCGGGGCCGCCCTCGAGTTGTTCTTCCTGCTGGCGCTCGGTCGCGTCACCTACTTTCAGGTGCCACAACGCATCGCCGGCCGGCGGACGTGGCGCGACATGCTGGCGGGCGCCGAATTCATCTGGCGCAAGAAAATCATCCTCGGCGCCAGCAGCCTGGATCTTTTCGCGGTGCTGCTCGGCGGCGCGACCGCGCTGCTGCCGGTGTATGCGGACCAGATCCTGCACGTCGGGCCAATCGGCTTTGGCTGGCTGCGCGCAGCGCCCTCGATCGGCGCCTTCGCCATGGCAATGTGGATCGCGCACCGGCCACCGCTCGCCCAACCCGGCACCGCGCTGTTGTGGTCGGTCGCGGCCTTTGGGGCCGCGATTGTGCTGTTCGGACTTTCGCGGTGGTTCGCGCTTTCGTTTGCGGCGCTGCTGCTGACCGGCGCGTTCGACAACGTGAGCGTCGTCGTCCGGCAATCGCTGGTGCAATTGCTCACGCCCGATGCGCTGCGCGGTCGCGTGACCGCGGTAAACCAAATCTTCATCGGCTCCTCCAACGAGATCGGGGCGTTGCGCGCGGGGCTCATGGCCGCCTTGATTGGCCCCATCGCCGCCGTCGTTTGGGGCGGAATCGGGACCATCGCCGTCACAGTCGCGGTCGCGCGCGCCGTGCCGCCGTTGCGACGACTCGGCGCCTTGCACACGCTGAATCCCCAGGAGTAGCTCTACGTAGGGTATTCCCCTCTTTTTTCGTTAGACTTCGGTACGCAGCGTCTGCATTGCTAGCCCGCACGAAATGGCCGCCGAGAACTCCAAACGGAAGACGTTCTTCATTCTGGCACTCGCTCTCAGTCTGGCCATCGCGTTGATCGCCGTGGTCGTGCGGGTGATGGGCGACGAGGACCTGCGCGACAAACTCGGAGAGACGTATTACATCATGACCCTGGCGATCATCGGCTGCGTGCTGATGGTGCTCGCGGGCTACGTCTGGGATCGGACGATGATGCAGCGGTTGAAAACCCTCCGGTCGAGCGTGACCGCGGTCGGGCCGCCCGACGAAACGGCTGGAGAACCCGACCACGACGAAATCATCGGCCTGGCCCGAAACATCGAGCGGATGGCGCAAGCGCTGCAAAAGACCGAGGCAAGTTATCGCGGGATCGTGGAGGATCAGGTCGACTTGATCTGCCGTTACCGGCTGGACGGCAAACTGACTTTCGTGAACAGCGCCTACGCGCAGGCGTTCGGCCGCAAGCGCACCGAGCTGATTGGACAAACGTTCGCCCTGTTCACGCCGGGCGGCGCGACGGGCGACGAGCCGTACACTTTCGAACGGGAACTCGAATTTCCCGACGGGCGGCGCCGCTGGTTCATGTGGACGCAGCGGCCGATCAAGGACGATTCGGGGAGTTTGCTGGAATTCCAGGCCGTCGGCCACGACATCACTCTGCGCAAGGAAGCGGAGGCCGCGCTGCTGCACGCGAAGGAGGCCGCGGAGGCGGCGGACCGGGCGAAAAGCGAGTTCCTCGCGATCGTGAGCCACGAGATTCGCACGCCGATCAACGGCGTGATCGGCTTTGCGCAGATTCTCGCCGAATCGCCGCTCTCCCCCGAGCAGCGCGAACAGGTCGCGATCATCAAGTCGAGCGGGCAGGCGCTCGAAAAACTCATCGCGGACATCCTGGACCTTTCGAAGATCGAGGCAGGCAAGATCGAGATCGAGTCCGCGCCGTTTGGCCTGCACAAGTGCGTGGAAGAAGTCATCGCCTTCTTCCAGCCGCGGGCGCGCGCGGCGGCGCTCACGCTCACGGCCAACATGGATCCGGACGTGCCCGTCATCGTGAACAGTGACGAGGCGCGGCTGCGGCAGATTCTCACGAACCTGATTGGGAACGCGCTGAAATTCACCGAGCAGGGCAGCATCACCGTGCATGTGTCGTGCATGCGCGGCGAACCGATCAGCGTGCGCGACAGCCGGCGGGCGCTGCGGCTTTTCTTCTCGGTCGCCGACACCGGCATCGGGATTCCGCCGGACAAGATTTCGAAGCTCTTCAAGCCGTTCAGCCAGGTCGACAGCTCCTCGGATCGGCGCCGCAGCGGCACCGGGCTCGGGCTGATCATTTCGAAGCGGCTGTGCGAACTGATGGGCGGATCGATCTCGGTCGACAGCAAGCCCGGCGAAGGCACCACCTTCCGGTTCTCGCTGCTGGCCGACTACGAGAAGGGCGATACGACGATTCCCTTCCCGATGCGCCACGGCCAGGGCCACACCCAGGGCCAGCCGGCGTAAGCAGGAGGCGGGCTGCCGCCCTCGAATGCGCTGGGCGGCAAAAAGGGCGGACTAAAGTCCGCCCTACTTTCAATACCGGTAATGCTCCGGCTTATACGGACCTTCCACCGGCACGCCGAGGTAGGACGCCTGCTCCTGGGTGAGCTTCGTCAGCTTGGCGCCAATCTTGTCGAGGTGGAGCCGCGCGACCTCCTCGTCGAGGTGCTTCGGCAGCCGATAGACGCCGACCGCGTAGGTGTCCTTGTTCTTCCAGAGGTCGAGCTGCGCGAGCGTCTGGTTGGTGAAGCTGTTCGACATCACGAACGACGGGTGACCGGTCGCGCAGCCGAGGTTCACCAGCCGGCCTTCCGCGAGCAGGTAGAGGCTGCGACCGCTCGGGAAGGTGTACATGTCGTACTGCGGCTTCACGTTCAGCCGCTTCGCGTCGGACTGGTTGAGCCGATCGACCTGAATCTCGTTATCGAAGTGGCCGATGTTGCACACGATCGCCTGGTCCTTCATCTGGCGCATGTGCTCCAGCGTGATGATGTCGCGGTTGCCCGTCGTCGTGACGTAGATGTCGGCGGTGCCGAGCGTCGACTCGATCGTATTGACCTCGAAGCCTTCCATCGCCGCCTGCAAGGCGTTGATCGGATCGATCTCGGTGACGATGACGCGCGCGCCGAAGCCGCGCAGCGAGTGCGACGAGCCCTTGCCGACGTCACCATAGCCGCACACGCAGGCGACCTTGCCCGCAATCATGACATCGGTGGCGCGCTTCAGGCCGTCGGCGAGTGATTCGCGGCAGCCGTAGAGATTGTCGAACTTCGACTTCGTCACCGAGTCGTTCACGTTGATCGCCGGCACGCGCAGCTTGCCCTTCTCCAGCATCTGGTAGAGCCGGTGGACGCCGGTCGTCGTTTCCTCGGAAACGCCGCGCCATTCCTTCGCCAGCGTTGTCCACCTGAGCGGATCCTCTCGGTGGAGCCGCTGCAGGAGGTTCTTGATCACCTGTTCCTCGTGCGAGCCGGACGGCGTATTCACCCAGTCGCTCCCCTCCTCCAGTTCGCAGCCCTTGTGGATGAGCAGGGTGACATCGCCGCCGTCATCGACGACGAGCTGCGGGCCCCTGCCCCCGGGGAACGAAATCGCCTTCAGGGTCAGCTCCCAGTACTCCTCGAGCGTCTCGCCCTTCCAGGCGAAGACCGGCGTGCCGGCCTTGGCGATGGCGGCGGCGGCGTGATCCTGGGTCGAGAAGATGTTGCAGGAAGCCCAGCGCACATCGGCGCCCAGCTCCTTCAACGTCTCGATCAGGACGGCCGTCTGGATCGTCATGTGCAACGAACCGGTGATTCGCACGCCGCTGAGCGGCTTCGACGGACCGAACTTCCTGCGCACGGACATCAGGCCGGGCATCTCGTGCTCGGCGATGGAAATCTCTTTGCGGCCCCACTCGGCGAGCGAGAGGTCCTTGACCTGGAAATCAGGCGCGGTGCGCGGGGTGGTGGTGGCGGACATGGATGATTGGATTTTGGATTTTCGATTTTCGATTTTCGATTGGGGCGGGGTTCTCGAAGGCCGGCCGGGGCGGTGCGGCGTGTCGAAAGTCGCGAATCGAAAATTGGCTCAGGCTTTGACGGTTTCGGATTTCGCCGCGGTCCCGGAGTTCTTCACGCCCGTGAGGCCGGCGGCGGCGCGCAGCTCGACGACCTTGTTGGTCTGCTCCCACGGCAGCTCGGCCTTGCCGAAATGCCCGTAGTTCGTCGTCGCGCGGTAAATCGGGCGGAGCAAGTCGAGCTGCTTGACGATGGCTGCCGGCTTGAAGCTGAACACTTCGCGCACGGCCGCGGAAATTTTCTCCTCCGGCACCTTGGCGGTCCCCATGGCGTCCACCCAAATCGACACCGGCTCCGGGTAACCGATGGCGTACGCGACCTGCAGTTCGCAGATGTCGGCCAGGCCGGCGGCCACGATGTTCTTCGCGACCCAGCGGCACATGTAAGCGGCCGAGCGATCGACCTTCGACGGATCCTTGCCGGAGAAGGCACCGCCACCGTGCCGGCCCCAGCCGCCGTAGGTATCGACGATGATCTTGCGGCCGGTCAGCCCCGAGTCGCCCTGCGGACCGCCCACGACGAAGCGACCGGTCGGGTTGATCAGGAACTTCGTGTGCGCGTCGATCAGGTTCGAGGGAATGACCTTCTTGATCACGTTCTCGATCAGGAAATCGCGAATCGCGCTGTGCTGCACGTCCGCCGCGTGCTGCGTCGAGATGACGACGTTCTCCACCTTCATTGGCTTGTCGTTCTCGTAGCGAATCGAAACCTGCGACTTCGCGTCCGGCCGCAGCCAGTTCACGACGCGCGATTTCCGCAGCTTCGTCAATTCGCGGCCGAGCCGGTGCGCGAACATGATCGCGGTCGGCATCATTTCCGGCGTCTCGTTGCAGGCGTAGCCAAACATCAGGCCCTGGTCGCCGGCGCCCTGTTCCGCGGTTTCCTTGCCGGTCGCCGCCCGCTCGTCGACGCCCTGTGCGATGTCCGGCGACTGCTTCGTCAGCAGGTTCGTGATGAACACGGAGTCCGCATGAAACACATCGTCATCGTGCGTGTAGCCAATCTCGCGGATCGCATCGCGGACGATCGTCTCGTAATTCAGCTTGGCCGAGGTGGTGATCTCGCCCGCCAGCACGACGTGATTGCTTTTCACCAACGTCTCGCACGCGACGCGGCTCTTGGGATCCTGCGCGAGGCAGGCGTCGAGCACGCTGTCGGAAATGAAATCCGCGACCTTGTCGGGGTGTCCTTCGCCGACGGACTCGGAAGAGAAAACAAATGATTTGGCCATGAACAGGTGGAGTGAAGGCGCGACAAAACCAGCGGGGCGGTGGCTGGAGCAAGCTCAAACATCAACGCATGCGGATTTCGTGATACGTCCGTGGCGGACCGCCGGATCGCGGGCGATTCGCGGCGATTACTCACGCCGGGGCGAAATCTGCCGCCATCAGCGACGCTGCGTAGCATTACCCATTCCGCTTCCGTTGCACCGTAAGCATTTCTTCCACCACGCTGGGTTCCCGTTTTCAATGGCCGAATCCCCCGTAATCGACCCGCAGGCAATCGCGAACCTGCGGGCGCTCAACCCCGACGACAACGACGAGTTTCTGCGCGAGATTGCGGGCATCTTCCTGGAAGATACACCGATCCGGATTGCGGAACTCGACCAGAGTCTGCTCGCCGGCGATCTCACGAAATTCACGCGCGCCGCGCACAGCATCAAGGGCAGTTCGTCGAACCTCGGCGCCTCGGCGCTGCGTTCCGTCGCCGAGAAGCTGGAGTTTCAGGCGCGCACGCAGGGGCTCACCGAGGTGCAGACGCTCGTTGCGCAGTTGAAAGCCGAGTTCGGCCGCGCGCAGCAGGCGCTTTCCGGACTGATTGCGCGGTAAGGCCGGACGACCGCAGGCCGCTTGGGCAAACGCGGAGCCGTCACCGATACAGCGCAGTCGTAGGAGAGCTGCTTCAGCCAGCCAGGAATGTCGCCGGGCCGTGGCGCGGGCGGCTGCGCCGCCAGCGCGCGCGCGCGATCGCGCAGCGCGTCGAAGTCGAATTTCCCGTCCGCGGCGCGCGCCGCCGGCAGAGCGAGGAGGCTGGCGGCGAGCGCGAGCAAGCGGAGGCTGCGCCCGGCCGGCCGCGCCGGCTCGCGGTGGCAACACGACGCGAATTTCATCGATCCAGAAAGTAAGCGCGCTGCTTCTCGGAAATCGGCAGCCCCGATCGCTCCATCACTTTCAGCAGGTCCTCCCAAATCATCCGCTTCGAGCGGTTCGATTGACTCCGCAAGATATAGCTCGGGTGATACGTGATCATCAGCGGCTTGCCGGCGAACTCGTGCCATTTGCCGCGGACGTCGCCCAGCGCCTTGAACGATCCGAAGCCGAGCAACCCCTGGGCGGCGGTCGAGCCGAGCGCGACGATCCACTCGGGGTTCACCACCTCGATCTGCGCGCGGAGGTACGGCAGGCAATAGCGCATCTCCTCCTCGTTCGGCGGCCGGTTCCCCACCTGCTCGCGTCCCGCGACCGTGGGCATCTGCGGCCGCCAGTTCATGATGTTGCCGATGTACACCTCGCTGCGCTTCAGGCCCATGGCTTGGATCATCTTGGTCAGCAACTGACCCGCGGGACCGACAAATGGCTCGCCCTGGATTTCCTCTTCCGCGCCCGGGGCTTCACCCACGAACATGATTCTCGCGTCGAGCGAGCCGACACCGAGCACCACCTTCTTGCCGGCGCGGACGTTCGCGCAACAGGTGGCGTCCTTCGTGACCACTTCCAGCAGCGCCGCCCAGCGTGTGGCCTTGTCGCCCTCGGGCAATCTGACGACGGGCGGCGGCGGCAGCGTCGGAATCGCGGGTGGCGGCGCAACCGGCGCCCGCGCATCCGCGGCCGCCGGTTGCGCTGCAATGCCCACTTCGGTGCGGCCTTGTCCCGCCGGCAGGCTTCCTCTCGCCGCGCCCGGGGTCGAAGGCTGCGCGGCCGCCGAATCAACCGATCGCTGAAGCAGTGGCTGCCCGGCTGGCCCTGCCGCGTGGCTGGCGAGCGCCCGGCGCAACGTCGCGAGCGTTTCGGCGGACACGGGCACCGTCTTCACGCCCGTGCCTTTCAGGCGGCGCAATTCATCGGTGAGGGCATGCAGCGCTTGGCGCATAAGTCAGGACGAACGGGTGAGGAGCAGTTTTTCCACATGCTTGCCCAGCAGATCGAATTCCAAGTTCACGGGATCCCCGAGGCGTTTTTCGCACAGATTGGTCACCTCGAGGGTATGCGGGATCAGCCAGACGGCGAAGGTGTCCGCGGTCACCTCCGCAATCGTCAGCGAGATGCCGTCGATCGCGATGCTGCCCTTGTGCACGACGTAGCGCGACCACTCCGGAGGAATTCTGACGCCAAGATAGTAATCTTTCCCCCGACCCTCGAAGACTGCCACCGTTCCTTGCGTGTCGATGTGGCCGGTGACGAAATGCCCGCCGACCTTGCCGCCGAAGCGCAGGCTGCGCTCGAGGTTTACCAGCGCGCCGGGTTTCAGCGCCGAAAAATTCGTCAACCGCCGCGTTTCCTCCAGCACGTCGAACCGCAGCGTGTTCCCCTCGTGCTGCGCTGCCGTGAGACAGCAGCCGTTGACCGCAATGCTGTCGCCTTCCGCCAGGTCCTCGAGGGCGACCCGGGCGGAAATCGCCAGGCTCCACGCCGCCTGCCTTGGCTCGAACGCGAGCACCTGTCCGGCTTCTTCCACGATCCCGGTGAACATAAGTTGGTTCAGCAAATCGCGATTCCGCGCCCCGCCAAGCCGCAAACGATTCAGCCGGATTGATGTGAAGCGCGCCGCCCTTCCTGGTTGCGAGCGGGGCAAGACGGCGCCCGGAGGTCGCCGTCCACCGCCGCAGCACCTTGGTCGCGCGACACGCCGCAGGGCCTCCGGTGCGCGCAGGATGGCGGTGAATACCGGATGGCGCTTTGGCGTCACACTCCGTTATGAATCGCGCGCAACTCTCCCTGCCCTCATTTGTCCCTCCTGACCCGTGGCCGACGCCGTCGACATCACACCGGAAGCCGAACGCGAGCTCGTGGCCCGCGCGCGGCAGGGCAATGAAGAAGCGTTTGGCACGCTGATGCGGAGCCATTACGATCCGGTCTTTCGACTCGTGAACTCCATGCTGCGCGACGAACACAGCGCCCGCGACGTGTGCCAGGAAATCTGGCTCACGGTCTGGAAGAACCTCGCGACGTTTCGCGGCGACGCGAAGTTCTCCACCTGGGTCCACCCCATCGCCACGCGGCGGGCGATCGATCACCTGCGCGGCCGCAAGCGGTGGTTCGATCGGTTCATTCCCTTCCTGTCGGACGACGAGGAAAGCGCGGCCGAACGATCCAGCGGTGAACGGGTTTCCGCCGCGCGCGAAGCGTCGGAATCGACCGACCCGCGGCAGGATCTCGAAAAGCAGGAGCGCCGCGAGCGTTTCGAGCGCGCCATCGCCTCCTTGCCGCCCAAGCAGCGCGCGGTGCTCGCGCTACGCGAAGTGCAGGGACTTTCCTACGACGAAATCGCCGAGAATCTCGGCATCGCGCGCGGCACCGTCATGTCGCGCCTTTTCCACGCGCGCCGTCTACTCGTGCAAAAATTAGGAGATCAGCCATGCGAATAATCAAACTCATGCTTTCCGTGCTGCTGTGCGCCGGCTTCGTGGCGCCGCACCTGGCCAACGCCGCCGACAACGCGTCGGTTCACGCCATCCTCGTCATCGCGTCCAACGCGAAGGCGCCCGCCGATCCCCGACTCGCGCCGTACGAGGCCGAACTTCAGCGCAATGTCCCGGAAAGCTCGTTTCGGCTGGCGGGCGAAGGCTCGGCGTCCGTCTCGGGCAATGGCCGCGCGACGATTGGACTCGGCGGCGGTCACAAGGTTGAATTGCAGGGCGAGCCCGGCGGCGGCGCCGGCGTGAAGCTCAAGGTCGACTGGCTCAACGGCCGGAATACGGTGATCAGCGGCAGTTTCACGCTGGAGCGCGGCATCCCGATGATGCTGGGCCGTCGGCCCAGCGGCGATGGCGAAGTGCCGATTGTCCTGCTGATTGCGAATTGAAGCGGCGCCGGCCCGAGCTAATGAATAAGTCCGATGCGTGGTTCGTCTCATAGCGCGAACACCCAACCAAGGACACCCACATGAAACGCATCGCCATCGCTCTTGTTGCTACCGCCGCCGCGCTGGCGGCCACCTCGGCCCGGGCCAACACCCGGGTGAGCATCGGGGTAAATGTCGGCACTCCTGTTTACCGCGAACCAGCTCCCGCCGTCGTGTACGCGCCGGCACCGGTTTACGCGCCGCCTCCCGCCGTCGTCTACGCCCCCGCACCGGTGGCCGCGCCGCGCGGCTACTGGAAGGAAATCGTGGTGAAAACCTGGGTCCCCGAGCGCTGGGTCACCAGCCACGATCGCTGGGGCCGGCACGTCCGGTTCTGTGAGCCGGGTTACTACACCTACCGCACCGACCGCGTGTGGGTTGAGGGTCACGACCACGGCCATCATTACGGTCGCGACCGCGGCTACGGTTATGACGGCCGCGGCTACGGCTACGGCAATAACGCAGGCTGGAACCGCTAACCGGTTTGGTCCGCTCACTTCATGAACTGCCGCGAGGCCCAACATCAAATCTTCGCCGAACGGGACGGCGCGCTGGAAAACAACCAGCGCGCCGCGCTCGAAAGCCACGTCGTGCTCTGCGCCGACTGCCGGCGAATCCGCGATGACCTCACGGCAGCCTTCACGCTGTGGCGCCGGGATGTCGCCCAGGCCGCGGTCCCGGATGCCGAGCGTGAATGGCAGGCGGTACGCCGGCGGATTCGCGGCGGAGTTGAGGCCGGCGCGCATCGCCCCGCGGCCGCGCGCCGGAATCTCTTCGCTTGGATCACGGTGCCGCTCGGCGCGGCGGCGGCGCTGGCCGTCGCCGTGTTTGTCACCCGACCCGGGCCGCAATCGGCGCCGACTTCACAGCCGAAAGCGCAAATCGCGCGGGCCGACGCGGTGGAGGCCCCGGGGCACAACGCTTCCACCATGGTGTTCGTGGACGACAAAAGCCGCTGGCTCATCGTGTGGGCGAGCGACGCGAAGCGCGGATAGCGCCTCCGTAGCACGGGCAACTTGCCCGTGCCCAGGGCGCGGGCAGATTGCCCGCGCTACCCCAAACACCTCACTTCAGCTTCACGCGCAGGACGGCGCTCTCGCTGCCGCGGCTGGCCAGCATCACAAACTCGGGGCGTTTGTCGTCCTTCTCGATCTCGGCGAGTTTCGCCACGGCATCGGCAAACGTCTTCGCTTCGACGCCGTCGATTTCGCGAATCCAGTCGTCGAACCGCAGACCGGCAATCGCGACGGGGCTGCTGGGCTTCACGTAGTGCACGATGATGCCGGTTCGTTCGTTCGCCTTCACGCGTCGCTCGATCGCGTCCGCGTACACGAGCTCCCGCACGGTGAGGCCCAGCCGATCGAAATACTTCCGCTCGGCCTCGCGCGGGAGCTTCGGTTCCTCGCCCAGGGTCGCCTTCAATTCCAGTCGCTCCGTGCCGCGCAGCACCGTCATCGCAAAGGCGTCGCCTGGCATTCGCCGCTGGGTTTCGCGCTCGATGTAGCTCACGACGACCCGGTCCGGCTTCAATTCCGGGAGCGGCTTGCCGTCGAGCGCCAGGATGATGTCGCGCGCCTTGAGGCCCGCCTGCTCCGCCGGGCTGCCTTCGAGCACCTCGCTGACGACGGCGCCGGCGCGCGTCTTCAGGTTCAGGAACTTCGCCACTTCGCGATCCATCGGCTCGAGGCCGTAAGCGCCGAGCCACGCGAGCGGCCGGCCCGAGACGTTTTTCGGAATCCGGCCGAGGTACGGCAACACTTCGTCCGCGAGGAGGAACGCCGCGCTCTCCTCGACGTTGTACAGCACGACGGCCGACGGCCGGCCCGACGAGCGCGAAACCTGCAGGTAACTCTGGCCAAAGCCCGCGAGCGCCAGGCCCATGAAAACGCCGTCGCGATCGAACACGGGCAGGCCCGGCGCCGCGACTTCCTGCTGCGCGACGCCGGTCCGCTGCGGCAACGATTGAATCAGGCCCACATTGCTCTGCAGCAAGTAAGGGCCGAAGTCCTCGTCCTTGTTGCGCAGGCCCAGGCCCCACACGAATTCAGCCAGGGCGGGCGCGCGCGACTTTCCTTTCGCGACGAACTTCGTGACGGGCGCAAGCTTCGCGCGAATTTTTTCGTCGGCGCGGACGAAGTGCCAGCCGGTATAGGCATCCTGCCCGAGATATACCCCCGGCGTGCTGTCGGCCTCACCCGGCAGATAGACCTTGAATTCCTTCAGCTGCCAGGTGGCCGTGCGCGGATCGATCGCGCCGGTCGGCAGGATGATCGTGCCGTTCGCATCGATCACCGTGCCCATCGCCGACGTCGGCTGCCGCGCCACCTCTGTCACCGTGATGTATTCGACCGCCACGACGCACTTCGCGCGCTCGGCCCAGAGCGTGGGCAGGTCGGCGGCGCACAGACGAGCCGCTAACAATAACAGCGCTAGAACCAACACACCCCGCCCTTCGGGCACCCCTCTTGCTAGAGGGGATTTCAAGAATGCACACCGACGCACAACGGATCTCGAGATCCCCTCTAGCAAGAGGGGTGGCGCGCAGCGCCGGGGTGTGTTCGTCCGAATACCGATAATCATGGTTTCAAAATATACAGCGACACGCGACGATTGCGCTGCGTCTCGAGCAATGTCGGCGCCGGCTTCGCCTCGTAGGCGCGGTGCGCATCCTTGATCACCTCGAGCGAGGTGATCGGCTGCTGGTTGAGTTTCGTGATGATGTCGCCGCGCGTGAGGCCGGCGACGTCAGCCGGAAAGCCGGACTGTACGCCGATGACCAATACGCCCGTCGTGTCATCGAGCTGGTTTTCGCGCGCGTAGGTGCGGGAAACCTTGCGCACGCTGAGGCCCCATTTCTCGAGCGCCCACTCCTCGCCCACCCGGCTCTCGAGTTTCTCGGTGACGACGGAAAAGTCGCGCGTCTCGCCGCCGCGCTTCACGCTGAACCGCAGGGACGCGCCCACCGGCTGGCTCGCGATCAGGTTTTGAATCGGCGGCAGCTGCTCGGGAAAACGCCCGTCGACCTTCGCGCCCTCGATCGTCAGCACGATGTCGCCGCTGCGGAGCCCGGCCCGGGCCGCAGGCGACCCCGAATCGACGCTCTGGATCAGCAGGCCGGTGTTCGCCGCCAGCGAGTAGAAGTTTTCCAGGTCCTGCAGCGCACCGGGCACGATGCCGACGTAACTGCGCACGATCGTGCCATCGCGGACGAGGCGCTCCATCACGTCCTTCGCGGTGGCGGAGGGGATCGCAAAGCCCAGGTTGTTCGCGCCCATGTAGCCGCGCGACGAGATGCCGATGACCTCGCCGTCCTCGGTGACGAGCGGGCCGCCGGAGTTGCCCGGATTGATCGCCGCGTCGGTTTGCAGCCACGTGTTGAAGGCGCCGGTCTCGTAGCCGCCCACGCCGCGCGTGTCCTCGAAGTATCGGTTGTTGTTGGAGACAATCCCGCGCGTAACAGTGCGGGTCAGCCCGTGCGGCGTGCCGACCGCGTACACGACCTGGCCCGGGTACAATTCCCTGCTTTCACCGAAGGCGGCGGGCTGCAGCTTGAAACCGCGCCGCTGCACCTCGGCCATGTCGATCCGCAGCACGGCCAGATCGGTCCAGTGATCCCAGCCCACGAGCCGGGCGCCGACGCGCTCGAGGTTCGACAGGGTGATATTGAGATCGACGGCGCGCGGGCTCGCGACATGCGCGTTCGTCAGCACGATGCCGTCGTCGGAAAGGATCACGCCGGAACCGATGCTCGCCGTGTAGCGGCGCGTGCCGGCCTCGAACGCGATCTCGCGCACGTCGATGCGCACGACGGCATCGAGCAGCTGGTTGAACCCGCGGCTCATCGCGGCGTGCGCGGGCCCAGCCAGTGAAACTACGAGGGAAAAGAGCGCGCCGAGGGTGAAGGTTGACCGGGCAGAGAAACGTTTCACAGTGGCGGGTTCACATGATGGCTACCAAGTGCACAGACTATAATTTCCATGAGATCGAGCCGCACTGGCAATCATTCTGGGAGCAGAATGGCTCGTTCCGCGCCGAGAACAACTCGGCGCAGCAGAAATATTACGTGCTCGACATGTTTCCCTACCCGTCGGGCGCGGGTCTGCACATCGGCCATCCCGAAGGCTACACCGCGACCGATATTCTCGCGCGCTACAAGCGGGCCAGGGGGTTCAACGTGCTGCATCCGATCGGCTGGGACGCTTTCGGACTGCCGGCGGAACAGCACGCGGTCAAGACCGGGACGCATCCGGCGTCGAACACGCAGAACAACATCGCGAATTTCAAGCGGCAGATCAAGGCGCTGGGGTTCTCCTACGACTGGGACCGTGAGATCGACACGACCGACCCGAAATATTTTCGCTGGACGCAGTGGATCTTCCTGCAGCTCTTCCAGCGCGGGCTCGCCTACGTGGACGAGCGGCCGGTGTGGTGGTGCCCGGAGCTGCGCACCGTGCTGGCCAACGAGGAGGTCGTCGACGGCAAGAGCGAGGTCGGCGGTTTTCCGGTCGAGCGCCGCAATCTGCGCCAATGGGTTCTGCGCATCACCGCCTATGCCGAGCGGCTGCTGGCGGATCTGAAGGACGTCGACTGGCCCGACTCCACGAAACGGATGCAGGAGGCGTGGATTGGCCGGAGCGAAGGCGCCGAGATCCGGTTTGATCTGGAGAACCCGGCGCAGGGGCAGTTGAAAATCTTCACGACGCGGCCCGACACGCTCTTTGGCTGCACCTACATGGTGCTCGCGCCGGAGCATCCGCTCGTCGCCACGCTGACGACGGCCGACCATCGGGCCGAGGTCGAGGCGTACCGGAAGAAAGCCGCGGGCAAGAGCGATCTGGAGCGGACCGATCTCGCCAAGGACAAGTCCGGTGTCTTCAGCGGGTCGTATGCCATCAACCCGGTCAACGGCGCGCGCGTGCCCATCTGGATCGCCGACTACGTGCTGATGGGTTACGGGACCGGCGCGATCATGGCGGTGCCGGGCCATGACGAGCGCGACTACGAATTCGCGCAGCAGTTCCAGCTGCCGATTGTGCAGGTGATCGAGAATGACGCCGGCGAAACGAAGCTGCCGTACGTCGGCGACGGAAAACTGGTTCATTCGCCGGGCTACGACGGCCTGCCGTGGCCGCAGGCGAAGCGCCAGATCACCGCGGATCTCGCGCAGCGCGGCCGAGGCCAGGCGACGGTGAACTACAAGCTGCGCGACTGGCTGTTTTCGCGGCAGCGGTACTGGGGCGAACCGTTCCCGATCGTGTGGGTGAGCGCAGCCGATTACGCGAAGGCAAAGGCGATTCGCGGCGGCGCGCTGCCGAGTCAGCCGGTGACGTTCACCCAGGAAGGTGAGCAGCAGTACGCGTTGCCGTTGCCGGATCAGGCGCTGCCGCTCGAGCTGCCGCAGGTGCAGTCGTACTTGCCGAGCGGCACCGGCGAGAGTCCGCTGGCCAACGAAACCGAGTGGCTCGAAATCTGGTTCAACGCCGAGACGGGCGCCGCCGTGTCCGCATCGAAACCGAAACCGGCCGGCGACGCCTGGGTGCGCGGTCGCCGGGAAACGAATACGATGCCGCAATGGGCCGGCTCGTGCTGGTATTACCTGCGCTTCCTCGATCCGCGAAACCCGCACGCGATCGCCTCGCCCGCGGCGTTGCGCTACTGGGGCACGCCGGATCTCTACGTCGGCGGCGCCGAACACGCGGTACTGCATCTGCTGTACGCGCGATTCTGGCACAAGGTGCTGTTCGACCTGGGCGTCGTGCCCACGGCCGAGCCGTTCAGGAAGCTGTTTCACCAGGGAATCATCCTCGGTGAGGACGGCGAGAAGATGTCGAAGAGCCGCGGCAACGTGGTGAACCCCGACACCCTCATCCAATCGCACGGTACGGACACGCTGCGGCTGTACCTGATGTTCCTCGGCCCGTTGGAGGCGATGAAGCCGTGGAACCCGCGCGGCATCGAGGGCGTGCACCGGTTTCTCCAAAAAGTCTGGCGCGCGTTCGTCGGGCCCGATGGTCAGCCGAATCCAAAGATCCGCGACGATGCGACCGAGCCGGCGAGCCTGACCAAACTGCTGCACGAAACGATCAAGAAGGTGGGCGGGAAAATCGAAGAGCTGCGCTTCAACACCGCGATCTCCGACCTGATGGTGTTGGCCAACGCGATCCAGGATGCGCCGGCGATGTCGCGGCAAAGCGCGCGGCAATTCCTCCAACTCCTCGCACCGTTCGCCCCGCATATCGCGGAAGAGCTCTGGTCGCGACACGGCGGCGAGGGTTCAATCATGCGAGCCGCGTGGCCGGGCTTCGATGCGGCCAGACTGGCGACCTCGGAGGTGAAGCTGGTTTTTCAGGTGAACGGCAAGCACCGTGGCGACCAACTCGTGCCGGTCGGATTGAGCCAAGAAGCCGCGCTGCAAATCGCACGCGACAACTCCCGCGTTGCGCCTCATCTGGAGGGGAAGACCATCAAACGCGTCGTTTACGTCCCCGGAAAAATCCTAAATATTGTGGTCGAATGACATGGAGCGAAGTCCGCGCTTGCCATTCCTAGGGGATATACCCCAGTTTTCAATGTCGGGCGAATATTCCAAACGCTTGCGCCGAAAACTCATGAACCCCTCCCCCTTTTCCTCCCGTCATGGTTGGCTCGTTGGGTGTGCGTGCGCGCTGGCGATCGTCGTCGGCGGAGCGCCGGCGACCGCGAGCGCACAGGCGAAGCGAAAGAATCCAGCGAGCAAGATGTATGTCTCGGATGTGAGTGGCGACGCGCTGATCGAAACGGGCGATTCCGTCGAAGATTTGAGCAAGCGTTCCGTGTATTCGGCGGAAGGCACGGTGGTGGAAACGAAGCCCGCCGCGCCGAACGATCAAAAGAAACACTATTCGACCATGGTGTACTCAAACGGGACGGGAGCGTTCTTCGACGCGGACACGCGCGTCGAAGTGAAGCGTTTCATGCAGGAACCGTTCACGCCGACCCGCGGCGACGTGGATGTCGAGCCTTCCATCTCGCAGACGCAGGCGTATGTCGCGCGAGGCAGTGTCGGACTTTGCAACAGCAAGATGGTTGCCGGCAGCAACATGACCTACCAGACGGCCCAGGGCTCCGTGAGCATCCGCGGTCGCAAAGTCGTCATCGAGGCAGGTTCGCAGATGACGAAGATTTCAATGCTGGAAGGTGAAAGCACGATCCGTGGCGGGGCGGAGAATGGGGGCGGCCGGACGGTGAAGAGTGGCGAGCAGGCGATCATCCGCCAGGGCGCGGACGGCCAGCCGAACGAGATCATTATTCGCCGCATTCCACCGGAGGAAATGCCGCAATTGGACGACAAGGTGGCGATGGCGTGCATGGCGAAGCGAACGGTCTATTTCGAGGAACGCGTCAGGAAGGTGAATTCAGGCGAAGCCGCCCAGGAACAGGTGGGAACCGAAGCCAACATCGAAGCCAACAAGAACAAGGACGGCAAAGCGGACGGCGACAGCACAGCGGCCGCGCGAGCGAGCGAAGGGGTCACAGCATTCGAGGGCACAACCTCCAGCGCCCCTCCGCGCCTGGCCGGCAGCGCCCCGACGACGGGCACGACGTCCACCACCGCCGGCCGCACGAGCACCACCACCGTCCGGGAAATCGTCCCCGTGGAAGTAGCTCCGGTGCTCCTGCCCTCCGATCTGGTGGTCAGCCCCTCGCGCATCGCCGCGCCGGGCCGCTAAACGCGGCGCACGACCGGCGCAGCCCATGATTCTCCGGCGAGTTATCCGCGCTGCCCTGGCCGTGACCTTGGCAGCCTCTCTGGCCTGTTCGCCCGGCCGCGCGCTGGTGACGCTGAACGACGGGCACGACAAGATTTACGTCAGCGCCGGCCTGTCCATGAGCCGCGACTCGAACGTATTCGCCAACAGCGATCAACGCGGCGATTACGTCTATGCGACGTCATTAAGTGCAGAATACACGCGGCGGGCGGGCTGGATTGGCGTGAACGGCAGCGCAGCGGTGTCGTCGTCCCGCTTCGCGACGATCAAGGGCCAGGATTTCAACAATCCCAGCTTCGGCCTCGAATTCACCAAGCAGACCGGCCGGACGACCGGGTCGCTCACCCTCAGTGCCGCGCGCGAAAGCCGCGCCGACGCCGCGGTGAACCTGCGCAGCACCTCGTGGAACATTCCGATCGGGTTGAGTTTCAAGTACCCGATTTCGGGAACGTACACCATGTCCGGGTCGCTCGGTTATTCCTCGCGGCGCTACCTCGACGAGACCGTCTTTGCCAGCCTCACCTCGTACCAGGCGGGGATCGATCTGTTTCATATCCTCACCACGGAACGCGACGCGATCATGGGCTATCGTTACCGGTACAGCGACACCTCGCGGCACTCGTCGAGCACCGACCATTCCCTGTCGCTCGGTCTCAGCGGCCGGCTCATCCGCGGTCTGGCGGGGAGCCTGCGCGTCGGCTATCAGGCGCGCATTGCCGATGGGCTGCTGGATGCGCGCGGGGCGCGCCTCGGGCGGCTGACCTACGGCTCATGGACCGCAAGCGGTTCGGCGGCCTATCCCCTGACGAAGAAACTCCAGTTCAGCGCGGTGATCGCGAAAGATTTCTCCACCACCGCCACGGACTCGTCGGTCGACACGACGACCTTCAGCCTGGACGGCGCGTACGCCTACAGTTCGCACTGGTCGCTGGGCAGCGCCATGAGTTTTGGCGACAGCCGATTCCTCGGCGAAAGCGGCCGCGTGGTGCTCTCGTTGGGACCACCCTTGCAGCTCGGACCGCATCGCCACGACAACTACTTGAATTGGTCCGGCTCGTTGAACTACAGCTTCAACGAGCATTTCCGGGCCGCCTTGAGTTATTCCTGGTTCAAGAACTGGTCCACCTCGTCGTACGGGGATTTCGTGCGCTCGGCGTGGTCGTTCTCGACCTCAACCCGCTGGTAATCATGAAGCCTTCCCTGCTCTGCCTGCGCCTCGTGTTGGTGGGTGCTCTCCTCGGTCTCGCCGCCGCGCCGCTGAACGCCGCTTCGTCCGCGCCCGCACCGAAGAAGGCCGACCGGAAATATGTGCCTTATCGCATCACTCGCGGCGATACGCTGACGATCGAATTGCTCGCCAGTGGCGAACGCGAGTTCACCGCCGCCCAGAAGCGCATCGAGGGCACCGGCACGATCAATCTCCCGTACATCCAGGAAATCCGGCTGGTCGGCATGACGATCGCCGAGGCGCAGGAGGCGATTGTGAACGCCTACCGCGATGGCCGGTTCATTCGCAATCCGATCGCCACCGTGACGGTCGAGACCTACGCGCCGCGCAACGTGATCGTGAGCGGCAAGGTGAACAACCCCGGGCGACAACTGCTGGAGCCGGACACGGAGGTGACCATCCTCGACGTGATTTCGAAGGCCGGCCTCGGCGAGACCGCGCGGGGCACCGCCATAAAAGTCACCCGCACGAAACCCGACGGCACGTTGGAGTTCTTTACACTCGATGTCGAAAGCGCATTGAAGGGTCGGGCTCGCAAGGATTCCGGCGATGCCGCCTTCGTCGTGCAACCCGACGACGTGATCTACGTGCCGGAAAAAATCATTTGAAGCAGGAACGCACTTTGATGGCCGACGCCGCGCCCAAACCTGTCCCGACTGCGCCCGATCGCGACGATGATGTCGCCGAGCGGCGGACGCTGCGCGACTACTACATCATCCTGCGCGAGCGCCTGTGGATCGCACTGCCGCTGGCGCTGCTGATCTCGATCGGTTACGGCTACAACCAGATGCAGGTCACCCCGATGTATTCGTCGACGGCGACGATGCAGTTCGAAAAACCGGATACCGTCGTCAACATCCAGGGCGTCGTCGATCCCACGATCCGGTCCGACGTCGATCTCAACACGAACCTGCAGCTCCTGAAGAGCAACCTGCTCGCCTCGAAGGTCCGCGAATCGTTCACGCCGGCCGAGCAACTCATCCTGAAACGCGCGACATTGAAACGGATGCCGCCCGGCACCGATCCGGCGTCCGTCGGCCTCGACATGGGTTCCATGAATCCTTCGTCGTCGCGCGCGAGCTTCATCATCGGCATCAGTGTCGCGCACCAGGATCCGGAGGCGGCCGCGCTCGTCGCGAACCGGTACGTCGACACGTTCATGGATTTCCTCGTCCGAAAAATGAGCGGCGGCAACGATGTGGCGGTCGATATCCTCACCAAGCAGGCCGAGCGGCTGCGCAAGGAATCGGAAGCGGCCGATGTCGCCCTGCAAAAATACAAGAAGGAGAAGAATCTCGTCTCGCTCGAAAACTCGGTGAATCTCGTGTCGGCTGCCCTCACCCGCGCGGCCGCCGCGCGCGACGAGGCCAAGCTTCGGCTGCTCGAGTTCGACGAGAAGATCAAGCAGATCGAGGCTTACCAGGCGCAGGGCAAGAACCTCCTGGAGATCTCGCAGATTGGCGGGCACACGACCGTCGCGCCCCTGAAGGCGCGGTTGAATCAGCTGCAGCAGGACCTGAATCTGCTTTCGGAGCGGTACTTCGAGCGCCATCCGAAGATGGTCGAGAAGACGAACGAGATCAACGTCACCGAAGCCGACCTCAACCGCGCGATCGAACAAGCCATCGCCGAACTCCGCGCCCGCCAGGCCGAACTGCGGCAGAGCGTGAAGACCTACGACGACGAGTATGCGCGGCACGAGCGCATGCAGTTCGAACTCGGCGAAATGAGCGTGGAGTTCCGGAGCTTGCAGACCGAGTCCGACACGAAGCGCAGCAACCTCATCGCGGTCATGACGCGGCTGAACGACACGCGCGTGATCAAGAACATCGAGAACGTACCCGTGCGGCCGCTCGATCGCGCGACCGTGCCGGGCTCGCCGGATTATCCACGCAAATCCCAAATCACCCGCACCTGCATCGGCATCGGCGTCCTGGTGTTTCTCGGGGTCGCGGTCGGACTGAGTTTCATCGACGATCGCGTGAAGAGCGCCTGGGACGTCGAGTCGTTCATCGGCGTCAACCTGCTCGGCATCATTCCCGACCTGGCGTCGATGAAGGACGATGAGAAGTACACGCTGATCACCGACAACAAGCAGGCGCCCGGCGTCGAGGCGTTCCTCAGCGTGTACAGCTCGATCAAGATTCACTCCAAGCTCGATTTCCCGAAGTCGATTCTCGTCACCAGCACGATCCCCGGCGAAGGCAAGACGCTCATCTCGTGCAACGTCGCCGGCAGTTTCGCGCGGCACGGGAAAAAGACCCTGCTGATCGACTGCGATTTGCGGCGGCCCATGCTGCACCGGCACTTCAAGCAACAGAACAGCGCCGGCTTGATTTCGTGGTTCGAAGGTGGCGCGGCCCTGGAAGGCGATCTCGCGACCAACCCCAACCTCGGCATCATCAAGGTGGCGGAAAACCTTTCGCTGCTCTGCTCGGGTGGCCGCTCGAAGAGCCCGACGGAACTGCTCGAGCATCCTGCGTTCGGCCAGTTGCTCGAACGGCTGAAGCGCGAGTACGATCTCGTGATTGTCGACTCGCCGCCGCTCGGCGCGGTGACCGATTCGCTGCTCATCGCCGAGCGGATCGACGAGGTCGTGTACGTCTGCCGGTTCAATCGCGCCTATCGCAAACACATTCGCCTCTATATGCGCGCGCTGCGCAGCGGGAAGAACGAGGTGCTCGGCGTCGTGCTGAACGGTCTTTCGCCGCGGCGGATCGAGTACTACTCGAATTACCGCTACTACCGCAGCTACAAGAAATATTACGGCGCGCAGACGTGAGCGCCGGCTCGGCGCCGGAACAGTTGACCGGAATCGTGCAATTGAACCACAGATGGACACAGATGAACACGAATGAAGCGAGGAGCGGAGTCGCTCACACTGAACGGTGAGCGCAGCATTTGCGCATCCATCGCAGCCTTTTCACTGCATCCGTGTTTATCCGTGTTCATCCGTGGTTGTTTCTTCTGAATCGCGCCGGCTTAACAGTAAACACTCACCGCTTAACGCTCAAGTCCAGGACCTCGCCACTTGAGCGTTGAGCGTTAAACGTTAAGCGTTGAGCGTTTCCGCCTGTGGCCCAGCTCTCCGCCTTCCTTCCGCCCAATTTCGACACCCGCCGCCCGCTCGCATTGATCGCCGGCCAGGGCATTTATCCCGTGCTGGTGGCCGCCGCCGCGCGCGCCGCCGGGATTCCGCTGAGACTGATCGGCTTCGAGGAGGAAACGCGGCCCGACCTCATCGCTTCGTTTGGGCGCGCGGACCATCGCCTGATCAAGGTCGGGCAACTCGGCCACCTGCTCGATGCGCTGCGCGAGTTTGGCGCCGGGTATGCGCTGATGGCCGGACAAATCACGCCGCGCCGCTTGTTCAAGGGCCTGCACCCCGACCTGAAGGCCACCCGAATCCTCCTCTCGCTCAAGCGCCGCAACGCCGAGACGATCTTCGGCGCCATCGCGCGCGAAATCGAGGCGCTGGGGATCACGCTCCTCGACGCGCGCGCCTTGCTGGACGATCAGCTCGCCACCGCCGGCTGCATGACCGGCCGGAAGTTTCCGATCGAGCGCGAGTACCTCGATCACGGCGTGCAGATCGCGCGGGAGTGCGCGCGCCTGGACATCGGCCAGGGCTGTGTCGTCCGCAAGGGCACGGTGCTCGCGGTCGAGGCCTTCGAGGGCACCGACGAAATGCTGCGGCGCGCCGGTTCCTTCAAGACCGACGAGGCGCTGTTCGTGAAAACGGTGAAGGCGCGGCAGGACTGGCGGTTCGACGTGCCGTGCTTCGGTCAGCGGACGCTCGAGACGATGCGCGAGGCGCACGTCGCGGCGGCCGCCCTCGAAGCGGGCAAGGTCCTCGTGCTCGACAAGGCCGCGGTGCTGGATCAGGCGCGATCGTGGGGCATCAGCCTCTTGGGCTTCGACTGGCAAATTTCCTCGCCGCTTGCGCGGCGCGAGGGATGACTCCACTGTTTCGGCGACCATGCAAAACGACGTAGTCTCCGTCACCATCAAGGGCGTCATGCCGACCGCCAACGGGTGCGCCGTCTTCCTGGGTAACGAGGACAAGACGTTCGTCATCTACGTCGATCATTCGGTTGGAAACGCGATCCAGATGACGTTGAGCGGCGTGAAGAAGGATCGGCCGCTCACCCATGATCTGATCGGCAGCGTTCTGCTGGGCCTCGGCGCGCAGCTCGACCACGTGGTCGTGAACGACGCCCGCGACGGCACATTTTTCGCGCGAATCCTGCTCCGCATGGAGAACGAACTCGGCAAGAAGATCGTCGAGTTGGATGCGCGCCCCAGCGATTCCATCGTCCTCGCGTTGCAGCAGAAGCGCGCCATCTATGTCGCACGCGCGGTGTTCGATTCCGTCGAAGACATGACTGAAATCCTCGAGCGCGTGCTCAAACAGCAGGCGGAGGAGTCCGACGAGGAAGAGGAACAGACTTGATGGGAGAGAAAGGACCAGGGACCAAGGACCAGAGACCAGAAACCCCGGACAATCGGAAACTGCATCCGACTGCCGTCTCCGGACTCTCGTCTCCGGTCGCTGGTCTGCCGCCCGGCCTGCAGCCCGGTGGGCCGCTGACGGCGCTCGCGCCGATGCAGGACGTGACCGATCTCGCGTTCATGCGCGTGATCGCGCACTACGGCGCGCCGGATTATTTCTTCACCGAGTTTTTCCGCGTGCACGCCCAGTCGCGCCCGGAGAAGCACATCCTGCGCTCGATCGACGAAAACACGACGGGCCGACCCGTCTTCGCGCAGCTGATCGGCGAGGACCTCCATCACCTCGAGCGCACCGTGCACTTGCTGCTCCGGCACAACATCGCCGGCATCGATCTCAACCTGGGGTGCCCCGCCCCCAAGGTGTACAAGAAGAACGTCGGTGGCGGCCTGCTGCGCGAACCGGAAAAGGTGGCCGGGATCCTGGCGGTGCTGCGCGCGACCGTCCCCGGCTTGTTCACGGTGAAGATGCGCATCGGCTTTGCCGATACGGCGAACTTCGATCGCCTGCTCGACCTCGTGAACGAGCATCGCGTCGATCTGCTGAGCGTGCACGGCCGCACGGTGAAGGAAATGTACCGCAGCGAGGTGCACTACGATTGGATTGCGCACGCCGCCCGGCGCGTCCGCTGTCCCGTGCTCGCGAACGGCAACCTCGCGTCCGCCGCCCGCGCCGCCGCGGTGCTGGCGGCAACCGGCGCCGCCGGCGTCATGATGGGCCGCCACGCGATTCGGAATCCGTGGATCTTCCGGCAATGTCGCGAGCATTTCGCCGGCCGCACAATTTCCCGCCTCACCCTCGGCGACGTCCGCGAATACGTCGAACGGCTCTATCGGGCGACCCAATCCGCCGACCTCCCGGAGCGGGCCCACGTCAACAAAATGAAGAAGTACCTCAACTTCGTCGGCCAGAGCGTCGACGCGGACGGGGCCTTTCTCCATGCCATGCGGCGCGCGCAATCCGAAGCCGATCTCTTCACCGTGTGCGACCGTCATCTGCTGGCCGAGCCGGCGCGCGAATTCTCGCCCGAGCCGTACGCCGGCGTCATCGCGCGGCCGAACTGCGAAACGCCGGACGATGCCGCGGACGGCTGCTCGCTCGAGACGGTGACGGCGTGAGATGAGGTCCACTCGCTCACGCTCGTGGCTACAAAGTCGGTTGGTAGCTACGAGCGTGAGCGAGTGGAGGTTTGCGAGACATTGGCGCTAATCGCCTGCCGTCCTCTCGCCAGTCGGCCGTCGCCAGTCCTCTGTCTCCCCTCACTCGAGCCCGAGCGCCTTCCGGCCGGAGTCGGAAATCATCTGCGGCGTCCATTGCGGATCCCACACGATGTGGACTTTGGCGTTCTCCACCGTCGGCAGGGCCGCGATTTTCTGGCGGGCGTCCTCCGCAATCACCGGTCCCATGCCGCAGCCCGGGGCCGTCAGCGTCATCTTGACGTCGATCGCGTGACCGCCCTGCGCCGTTGGTTCGATCGACAAGTCATACACCAATCCGAGGTCCACGATGTTCACCGGAATCTCGGGATCGAAGCATGTTTTCAGTGCATCCCACACCGCCTGCTCGCTGAATTCGCCCGCGGCCGGCGCGGCCTCGCCCGCCGCCGTCGGCGTGAAGCCACCGACGGCGTCGGCCTCCGCGCGATCGATGCGAAACAGGCCGCGATCCGTGCGCACGGTGACGTTTCCGCCCAGCGTCTGCACAATGAAAACTTCGGTGCCGCTCGGCAACGTGGTGACTTCGCCCGCCGGGATGGCGGTGGCCGCGCAATCGCGCGTGAGGGTGTGGGTGGACGACATTGGCACCTCAGCGAAGGTTCAAACTCATCGGCAGTCGAGCGTAGATGCCTTGCGGGTCGTTGAAGGCGCGGAGCACCCTCAGTTCCTGCTCGATGCGCTCGGTGATTTTCGCCGTGAGCGATGACGACCGCGCATACCGCGGCGTCACGCCTTCGAGCATCTCCTGGATCGCCTGGAGCAACTCCTTCTGCCGGGGAAACTCGTCCAGGCGGTAATTGCCCGCGAGCCCCGCCCTCTGCGCGGCGTAGGCGATCGCGGCATTGAGCCCGCCCAACTCGTCGACCAGGCCAAGCTGCTTCGCCTCGGTGCCCGACCACACGCGACCCTGCGCGATTTCCTCGACCTTTTCCGGGGCGAGCTTGCGGGCCTCCGCCACCTTGCGCACGAACTCGCCGTAAATCCAATCCACCATCCGCTGCAACACGGCCAATTCCTCGGGCGTCTTCGGCCGGGCGATGGTCAGCGCGTCGGCGAATTTGCCGGTCTTCACGCTGTCGAAGGTGACGCCGAAGTCGTTCGCGAGCTTCTTCACGTCGAATTGAATTCCGAATACGCCGATCGACCCCGTGATCGTCGTCGGTTCGGCAAAAATGCGGTCGCCATAGGCCGAGATCCAGTAGCCGCCCGATGCGGCATACGAGCCCATCGAAACGACGACCGGTTTGACCTTCTTGGTCAGTCGAATCTCGCGCTGGATCACTTCCGACGCGGAGGCGCTGCCGCCGGGGCTGTTCACCCGCAGGACGATCGCCTTGACGTTCTCGTCCTGGCGCAACTTCCGGAGTTCGCGCGAAAACTTCGTGCTGCCGATGTCGTCGCTGCCGCCTTCGCCGTCGACGATTTCTCCCTCGGCGTAGACCACGGCGATCCGGCCGGCCCGCAGGGTGGAGCGCGGCGCGTCGGTCTTCTTCGCCCCGATCGGCTCGTCCTTCGCCGACTTCGCGTAATCGTCGAGCTTCACCTGCTTGAACGGCTCCTTGGAACCGGCCCGGCCCGTCTTGGCTTTGAGGCCTTCGTACACCTCGTCCCGGTACGCGACGCGGTCGACGAACTTCTGCGCCTTCGCGACATCCGCGCGAAGCAAGCCCTCCGCGTCGACCGTGCGCTGGAAGGTTTCCGCAGTGATGCCGCGGCCTGGACCGATGTCGGCGAGCAACCGGCTCCAGATATCGTCGAGCAGCCGCTGGATCTCCTCGCGGTTCTCCGGGCTCATGTCGCGGCGGGTGAACGGCTCGACCGCCGACTTGTATTTGCCGACCCGCGTCACCTGCACGTTGACGCCGTATTTCTCGAACGCGCCGGCGAAAAACATGGGTTCGCTCGCCAGGCCCGGCATCAGGATCACGCCGTACGGATCGATCGCGAGGTCGTTCGCCGCGGAGGCGACGTAATAGCTCTTGGTCGTGGCGAAGGTGAGGTAGCCGGTGATCGGCTTGCCGGATTTCTTGAAGTCCTCCAACGCCAACCGCACTTCGCGCAGCGCGGCGTAACCCGAACCAAACGCGCTCGGCGTCAGCTCGCCGGTGAGGAAAATCCCCGCAATTCGGTCATCCTTCGCCGCGGCGCGCAACGCCTTGGTGACACTGCGCAACTGCAGCGTCTCGCGTTTGCCCCCGAGCAACATCAGGTCGATGGGCGGCGGCGCATCGGAGATATTGGTCGAGAGGTCGAACACCAGGTACGAGCCGCGCTCGAAACTCGGCGTCGCGCGCTCGCCGCCGCCGATTGCAGCCATCGCGGCGATGAATCCAACCAACAGCAGGACACAGCCGACGGAAAAAATCATCAGGGCCACGAGGGCGCCAAGCATCGACGTGAAAAAGTTCTTCATGCGTGCCGCGGAAGGTATGCGGTTTCGCCGGTTCCTCCAGCAGGTTTTTGCTGCGAGGTTTTTGCTGCGCAAAAACCTAGGGTCTTGCAACGGGGCCAGGGCGTTGAATGGCGAACTTCGCTTACAATTCAGCCCCCTGACCCCATATTTCGGCGTCGGACAGTGTGCCGCGGGCACGTGCATGCCGGTCTACTTGCGTCACCCCGGCTCGTTCGACTAGGTTTTCGCGAAGCGAAAACCTCATGAGCGAAAAGAAGGAACTGCTCACCACCAACCGCAAGGCACTCACGATCAATCTCGACGATCGGAAGTACGGCACGTTCGCGGAGATCGGCGCGGGCCAGGAGGTGGCGCGGGTGTTTTTCCAGGCGGGCGGCGCCTCGGGCACGATCGCGAAGACGATTTCCGCGTACGACATGAACTTCAGCGACGCCATTTACGGCAAGGCGCCGCGGTACGTGTCCCGCGAGCGGCTGCTGCTGATGCTGGATCATGAATACAGCCTCTTGCGCGAACGGCTGGCGGCGTCACGCGGCGACCGCACCACGTTTTTCGTGTTCGCCGACACCGTGGCGACCAAGGGCTACAAGGGCACGAACGACGCCCATGGCTGGATGGGCATCCGGTTTCAAACCGAGCCGGGCGCGGCACCGAGCGAGGTGCTGCTGCACGTCCGCATGTGGGACAAGGAAAACGTCCTGCAGCAGGACGCGCTGGGCATCGCCGGCACGAACCTGATTTACGCGGCGTTCTATTACCGCGACGACCCGAAGCGGTTCATCGAGTCGCTCGTCGACAACCTCGGCATCCAGCGGCTCGAGGTCGACATGCTGAAATTCTCCGGCCCCGCCTTCGCGCAAGTCGACAACCGGCTGATGTCGCTCCACCTCGTGCAGTACGGGCTGACCAACGCCGTGATGTTTGGCCCCAACGGCGACGTGCTGCAGCCGTCGGAAGTGCTGTACAAGAAGGCCGTGGTGGTGGAACGCGGCAGCTTCCGGCCGGTCACGCACGTGAACGTCGACATGCTCAACTGCGCGACCGCGCAGTTCGTGCAGGAGCCGGAGGTCAAGGGCAAGGACGTCATCGTGCTGATGGAAATCACCATGAACAACCTCCTCGCGGCCGGCGCGCTCGATGCACCGGACTTCCTCCAGCGGGTCGACCTCCTCGGCGAACTGGGGCTGACCGCGATGATTTCCAACTATTCGGAGTATTACCGGCTGACGTCCTACTTCCGGCGATACACCAAGGAGATGATTGGCGTCGCCCTCGGGATCAATAACCTCCACGAGATTTTCAACGAGAAGTATTACGAGCATCTCGACGGTGGCATTCTCGAGTCGTTCGGCCGGATGTTCAAAAACGCCGTCAAGCTGTACGTGTATCCGATGCGGCAGGAAGCCTTCGACCGTTACCTCACCACCGGCGGCGTGGCGCCCATCGGCTCGGCCGCCGGCCACGTGTTTGCCGCGAACGTGCTCATCACCGCGAAGAACGTCCACATCGAGGATCACCTCCGCAACCTCTACGATCACCTGCTGGAGAACCATTACATCGAGGGGATTGTCGGCTACAACCTGGACATCCTTGGCATCTTCTCGCGCGACGTGCTCGGCCGGATCCGCGAACGCGATCCCTCGTGGGAGCAGATGGTGCCCCCGAGCGTTGCCACCGCCATCAAGAAGCGGCGGCTGTTCGGCTATACGGAGCCGGCCGTGGCGGTGGAGAAATGAGGAGAGCGGGCCGCCGCCCCACCAGGACTTCGCCCTCGCCGCGCCATCTCTCAGCGAAAACGGCCAGCCGCGATCGCGCAAATCCAGCTCTCGTCTCGACGCCCTCTTAGTATTGCACGAGCGCGACGGCCAGCGCCGGAAGTATCAACTTGCCGTCCTGGCCGATCGCAGCCGGTTCCAGCTGATGGTCCTGGTCGAGCAGACGGACTTTCGCAGCCGCGTTTTCGAGCCCCTTCGTTCTCAGGAGAATCTCCCGCGGCTCGTCCGCCCGGTTGACGACCAGGACCGCGGCCCGGCCGCCCTGGCCCCGGGCCGCTAGGGCGTAGATGCTCTTCGCGTCCTCCGCGCCGACCGACGTCTCCACCTGCGTTCCGAGCTGATAGAGCTCGTTGAACGCCTTGAAGGAATAATACGTCTTCGTGACCTTGCCGCTTGGAAAATAATACAGCCCGCAGTAGGTCCGCTGGGGAAACGCGTCGTAGTACATCGCCTTCGCGATCGGCGAATTCTGCATGAGACAGAAGGCGGCCGCGACGAACGCCGCGCCCGGCATCTCCTTCATCTCGTCGAACTGGTCTGGCCGGCCGGTGAGGTAATTCCATTCGTCGAAAATGTTCTCGGTCCGCGCCAGGCCGGCTGCCTTCAGTTTTTGATCGACGTAATTCGCATGCAGGACGATTTCCGCGGGATCGGCCGTGTACAGGTGCCACGAGAAAAAATCGAGCGGCGCGGCCGTCCCCGGCGCGGTGACGTACGTCAGGAACTCGTCGAACCAAACGAGAAAGCTCCGGCGGAAGTCGTCCGTTTTCGGCCGGTTAATCGCGTAGAAACCGCAGCCGGCGTAGCCGCCGACCTTCAGCTCGGGGAAGCAGGCCTTGAGGTGGTTCGACACGACGCGATAGAGCTCGAAATACTGCTGTCGCGTGCCGGTCCACATCGGCGGGTTTTCCGGCTCGTTCCAGATTTCCCAATATTCGATGCCGTAATGAAACCCGTCCGCCCAGCCTTCGTTGTAGTGCCGGACGATCCTCTCGCAAATTTTCGCGAACTTGCCGTAATCCTTCGGGGGATGGATTCGGTACGCCTTGATCCGGTGGAAATTCTCGATGGTCACACCGAGGCGGTAGAAGATTTTGACGCCGGACCTGGTCAGCCCTTTGAAATACGCGTCGGTGAAGGCGAATTCGTATGACGCCGGATTGTCGGGGTCGGCCGCGAAATCCGGAAAGAGGTTCGGAATATCGACGTAGTACGTTCCGCCGTAGCGTCCGCCGGCGTCGTGCAGCCGGCAGTAGGGAATGCCCGCGTCTCGCAGCTCCGGCAGGAGCTCGCCGTGGGTGAGCTTCGAATTGTTGATCCCGTGCAGCGGCTTGATTGGCCCGAGCGACTTCCCGCAATCGACCAACACTTCGGCCGGTTCCGCGGCGCAGAGGACAGGAATCAGCAACCGCGCCACGAGCAGCGCCGCGGCGACGGGGAGGAGTCTGGTTTTCATGGAGGAAGCCGCGCAACCGATGACGGGCGGCGTAACGGCTCCAGCGTGAACCAATGCGGGACAGAAAAAAGCCCAAAGGCTCAGCCCTGGCCCCACCCTGTCGCGCGCGTTTTTCGACTCGCCCTGGCGCGCTCGCGGCGCACAGCTTTTCGACTCCATGCGTTTCCACAAATACCACGCCTTGGGCAACGACTACATTGTGCTGAACCCGGCGGATTTTCCCTCGTGGCGGCCGGCCCCGACGGTCGAGCAAATCCGCGTCGTCTGCCATCGGAATTTCGGCATCGGTTCGGACGGCATCCTCTGGGGCCCCCTGCCGTCGCAGCAAAGCGAGTTCGGCCTGCGGATCTTCAACCCGGACGGCTCCGAAGCGGAGAAGTCGGGCAACGGCCTCCGCATCTTCTCCCGTTTCCTGTGGGACCAGGGCCTCGTCAAGAATCCGAAATTCACCGTCGAGACGCCGGGCGGTCACGTCGAGTCGGTCATCAAGGAGCAAGGCCGCCTCATCACCATCGCAATGGGCCGCGTCAGCTTCGACAGCGCAAGAATCCCCGTGAACCTGGAAGGTCCGGCCCGCGAAGTGATCAATGAGCAGATCCGCATCCTCGACCGCGACTTCACGTATTGCGCCGCCACCATCGGTAATCCGCACTGCGTCATCCCGCTCCCAGAAATCAGCGCGGAGCTCGCGCACAAGTATGGCCCCCACCTCGAGACGCACGCGAACTTCCCGCGCAAGACCAACGTGCAGTTTCTGAAGGTGCGCGACCGGAAGAATATTCAAATCGAGATTTGGGAGCGCGGCGCCGGCTACACGCTGGCCTCGGGCAGCAGCTCGAGCGCAGCCGCGGCGGTCGCCCACAAGCTGGGGCTGGTCGATCGCGATCTCACCGTGCACATGCCCGGCGGCCAGATTGGCATCACCATCGGCGACGGGTTCTCGATCATGATGACCGGCACCGTGAACAAGGTCGCGGAGGGGACCCTGCACCCGGAACTTTTTGCGGTGAAGGTGTAGGAGGCTTCGCCGCTGCCTTTCGCTCCGATTTGCGAGCGTCCTGGTTGGCGGTGGAACGCGACCTCCGGGCGCGTTCAAAGCCGACGGCGCCCGGAGGTCGCCGTCCACCTCTCCAGTTTCGTAATACCCAGAATTCAGTTTGCCCGGGGTGGCGCGCCCATTACCGTCGCGCGGTGCTCGGGTGGTGCGCCGACTTCCTTCGCCTCTGGTGGGGGCTGCTGTATTGGAACACGCAGAAGACCTGGTTTCAGGTGCGGCGTGGTCGTTCGCCGTGCCCATGTCAGACGCCGAGCGACTCGGGCCGTGCTTACCAGACCGGTTGCGATGCCTGTGCGAACTGGAGCGATCCGGCACGCTTTCGTCGCGTCTGCCCGTTGCTCGTCGAGACGCCAAAGGGACTTCGCTGCTCGGTCGACACCGCCAACGTCCGGCCCTTCTGGGGCCGCGCCTTGCGTTACTTCGGCACCTCGGCCGCTGCCCTCTATCTCGCCGGCGCCATCGGCGTATTCATTTTTCTGAGAATCGTGGGTTATCCCGTCAGCATCGTGCATGTCGCGCTGCCGCCGCTGTGGCACCGCGTCGGGCAGGCCCGCGGTTGGTTTTTCCTCGAACGTTCGAATCGCGCGTTTGCCGAGGGGAAAACCGCGGAGGGGCTGCTCTACCTCGACAACTCCTACCAATTCGATCCGGGCAACTATGCCGCCGGGCTGTCACTGGCGAAGCACTACCAGGTCGGGCAGCCCGCGCGCTCCGACGAGATCTTCGCGCGGCTGAGGAACGACCATCCCAACAACGCGCACGCGACCGCCCAGGATTGGTATCGCGCGCTGCTCGCCCGCGGCAGTTTTCAAAAGATCACCACGCTGGCGCGCGACGAAACGCTGAGCGACTCCGCGCACGCCGCGGTCTGGGTCCGCGCGTTGATTTTTGCCGCGCGGCAAACCAACGATCCCGCGGTGCTGCGCGAGCTGGTCGCCGACAACTCGCCCGCCGCAAAGCGGTGGCGGCCGGTGTTCGCCACCGAACTGCTGCTGCGGGACAAGCGCACCGCCGAGGCACGCGCGACCGTGTCGCGCCCGTGGCCGACGGAGGACCGCACGGGTTTTTCCATCTTCTACCGTGTGCAGGTGCTGATTGAACTCGGCGATACGCTCGAGGCACTCGATTTGCTGGAAAAACACTCCGCCCAACTCGACGACGAGGCGCGCCGGACGCTGCGGCTCGAGGCTTTTGCCGTCCGCGGCTCCACCACGGCGCTGAACCAGGAAATCGAGCAGTTGCTCGCCCCGCGGTTCACGCCGCAGAATCTGTCGATCATCAAGGTGATTTGCGCGCAGTTGATCCGCTATCCGGACGCGGGGATTTTCGAGCGACTGTGGACCAAGGTGCAGCGTGAACAGCTGGTGCTGAGCACGGACACGGCCGGCGCCTGGTTCTCGCTCCTGTGTGCGGCGGGCGCCGTCGGTGACTATGCCCGTTTGAACGAACTCACGAACCGGCTGAAACAAGCTTCGAAAAGTCCCTTCATCGCGCTGAACCTGGTCGAGGCGTTCTTCCGCGGGGAAACCAGCGAGCGGCGGATCACGACGTTCCTGCCGATCTTGCCGCTGCCACTCGAAGTCACCTACGCGTTGGTCGAACGGTACGGCGGTCAAACCGCGCCCGTCCCAACGCCGGGCAAACGCGTATGACGCCGCCCGCCTCCGCACCCGCTCCGATCGCACCGGCGTCATCGGTGCTGCCGCTGGCCGCCGCGATTAGCCGTACGTCGCCCGCGGGCAAGTTCGCCCTGATCGCGCTCGGCGTCGCCGTCGTCGCCCTGAGCGTGCGGCTTTGGCCCCAGTGGCGCAGCAACCCCGATCTCTCGCACGGCATGTTCATGCCGCTGCTGTTTCTGGTGCTCCTGCACGAGGCGCGGTCGGCCACGCCGCGCTACCTGCGTTCGAACGGGGCCAGCCGGTTTGGCTTCGGGGCATTGCTCACGCTTGCGCTGCTGTCGCTCGTGGCCGCAGGGCTGTACGCCGCGTCGGTCGACTGGTCGCATCCGCTGGTCAACCTGATGTTGACCCTGTCCCTCGTTTTTTTCCTCGGAACCGCCTTGATGGTGTTTGCCCGCGATTCGATCCGGTTGATCGCCTGCAACTGGACCGCGGTGGTCGCGGTCGCGCTGTGGCTGTTGAGTGCGCCGATTCCGCCCGGCACCTACACGCGGCTGACCATCGCCTTGCAACTCGCGGTGAGCGAAGCCGTGTTGCGCGCACTGCACGTGCTCGGCATCGCCGCGGTTCGCCATGGCAACATCATCGATCTCGCCAACACCGCGGTCGGCGTGGAGGAGGCCTGCAGCGGCGTGCGCAGCCTCATCTCGTGCATTTTCGCAGCCGGTTTTTTTTCCGCGACGCTCGTGCGCCGCAATGGCGCGCGCGTCCTGATTCTCGCGCTGGCGGCGCCACTCGCGCTGGTCATGAATTTCTTCCGGTCGCTCGCGCTGACGCTGCTCGCCAACCGGGGCATCGACATCAGCGGCCAATGGCACGATGCGACGGGTTATGCCGTGCTCGGCGTGACTGCGGCCATCCTCGGCGGCGTCGCCGTGCTGCTCGAGCACGGATCGAAACCCGCGCGCCGCGCGCCCCTGAATCCGCCGCCGGCCGTCGCACGCGCGCGGGGCATGCAGTGGATCCTCGCGGCCGGCCTGGGCGTCGCGGCCGTGCTGGCCGGCCTGTTCGTGGCCAATACCCGTTCCTCCCCGCGCCAGAGCCTCGCCGTGCCGAACGTTCTCGGGCTGCTGCCGGAAACCGCCCCCGGCTGGCAGGTCCGCACGACGAACCTGTACTCCTTCAGCGGCACGCTGCACACCGAGCACCTCGCCCAGCGCAGCTACTACCGCGATACGCCGGCGGGGCCGGTGGAGATCATCATCTACGTCGCGTACTGGCGGCCCGGCCAGGCGCCCGTCAGCCTCGTGGCTGCCCATACGCCGGATGCGTGCTGGCCGGGCTCGGGCTGGGAGGCCGTACCCACCAGCAATTCCCGCGTCGACCTCATGCTCGACGGCCGGCTGATCCCGCCGGCCGAGCACCGGCTGTTCGAGGCGGACCATCAGCCGCAACACGTCTGGTTCTGGCACATCTACGACGGACAACCGCTCACGTACCGCGACCCGTATTCGGCAATCGAACTCCTGCGGATGGCCTGGCGCTATGGGTTCCGTCGCGGCGGCGACCAGCTGTTCGTCCGCCTTTCGAGCAATCGGCCGTGGGCCGACATCGCCGATGCGCCACAACTCGCGGAGTTCTTCGCGCGCACCCGTGCGCTTGGGTTGTAATCGCCGCCCGCCATGCCCCTGCCGCTCCCCCAACGCGGGAAGAC
>Ga0080064_1001557_pt1 | contig 45394 bp, 37 predicted proteins | sample Subgrocontami54m_FD_69260 | JGI IMG/M metagenome (GOLD analysis project Ga0080064, IMG submission 69260) | Subsurface groundwater microbial communities from S. Glens Falls, New York, USA - GMW46 contaminated, 5.4 m (SPADES assembly) (version 2) ...
CTGCCACTGCTGCGCGCTGCGCTGCAGCGAGAGATCGCCTCGAACGCCCAACGGCAAGAGCGCGTGGCGTGAGAGACATGGGAGACCGTTTCGCATTGTCAACTAAGAATGGGATTGACTCCCACGCGTCGCTCGGGTCGATGCCTAGCGCACGCTTGTAGAAATTCTCCGCGGTTACAAAATCGTTTTCGTGTTTGCTGTAGTGATTCGCGAGAATCACCCAACCCCAGACATCCTTTGGGTTGAGGCGTAACACTTCCACCAAATGATCCTTTGCCTCGTCGAACTCTCGGAGTTCGACATAGGCCATCGCGAGGTCGCGCCTGGCGCGAAGCAGTCCGGGATCGAGTTCAAGTGCGCGCTTGTAGATGTCGACAGCTTTCCGGTAGTTGCCCTCACCGGCTCGCTTGCCGGCCCGTTCGCAAAGCCGGACAGCTTCCTCCGCATCTGCCACCGCCGCCTCCGGCAGTTCGATGGTCACAATCTCGCCGTCGATGCGAATCGTCGCTGACTTCGGGAAAAATGCGAAGCATCGGCGCACCGCCGCCTCAACTTCGGAGGTGGACATCTTGCTTGAGTCGATATTCTCAAGCCCCGGCATGTCTTTCAGCCTGACTACAATGGCATTCATATAGCTGGTTCCTCTTTCTTGACGCGGTGATGATCCGAATCACATTCCAGGCGGCCTCTTGCGGCCTAACGAGACTGTACGAAAAACCCAGAAAAACGCATCTTTCGAGGTCTCAGCAACAGACCATGATTTTCCTTGCTGCCCAATGGCGCCGAGCTTGCGGCTCTCTCTGAGCCGCGAGAGGCCACGATCCCGCCGATGCTGGGCACAAAGACGTCAGATTTCGGACGATCGTCGCTCATAGCGCGTCCTATTGCGAGTGCTCTTCGCGAGGAGGTTTTTCTACAGCCTCAACGAGTGCGGCGATTCTCCCGTGTTTACCAGGACTTGTCAAGGTTCTCCGGACTTCGCCGCGCCGACAAATACTGGCAGCATAATCCCATGATGGCTGCAGCGACTTGAGCACCAAGGTCAATGTGATAGTTTCGCGACGCAGACCGCCCCTCCCCCCTTGGGCTACACCCATACAATTTTCGGAAGAGCCAACTGTTATCAAGGTCCCTAGAACGGACGGTTTTGTCTTGCCATAGGATGGAAGATCTGTGCAATCTTACTGGTAAGACAATTCTATTCGGAGGTGACAAATGGCTGGCGTCGCAACAACGAAGATGTCATCCAAGGGTCAAGTCGTAATTCCCGAAGGCATCCGGAAAAGACTCGGCTTGACAACCGGTTCGCAATTCGTCGTCGTCGGGGAGAAGGACACCGTGATCTTAAAGACGATATCTACGCCTACGCTCGCGGATTTCGACGAGCTCGTGTCAGAAGCTCGAAGACAGGCCCGTCAAGCCGGAATGAAGAGATCCGATGTCGTTGCGGCCATCAGAGAAGCCCGGGGAGCACAGTGAGGGTCGTCCTTGATGCGCCGCTCCGCTGAAATCGATTGTTCGCCGAAGATACGTGATCAGGGTGACGGCGAGGAACGCGCTTCTTCACTGCCCTCGAACACGGCGAGTTCCTCGTTAAGCCTCGCAATCAACTTGCGAATTCCGGCTTTCGTAAACCCTTTTTCTCCAATCGGGTGATTGCGTTGCAGTTCGGCCAGCCGTTCCTGCAAGTTTTGCAGTTCGGCCTGGGCCTTTTCGTATTCGACAGTCGTTGCAATCACAGCTCTACCTCCACAATGCCCTTTCGCCTTCCATCAGCTTCGCGTGTTCGACTAAAGAATTCTACCCAGGCGTCCCAATCCTGGCGATCCTCCGCGGCGAAAATTTCCTCAGGCCGTCTGGTGAGGAGCATGGTTTCCAGTTCGACAGCCTCGCTGTCACCACGGGACACTCGGTCCACAAAGTCGTCGGCAAGCCAGACAACGGCATCAACATCGTTGGGCTCGGGATTCGAGGTAACGAAACTGCCATCAACGAACAGGCGATGCGCGGCAACACGTTGTGCGAGTTCGATCCAGCGTCTCAGCCGCAATGCCAAACGGCGTCGCTGCTTTGTCGAGGTGCCGAATCGGAAAGTGATCTCGGCCTCGGTCGCGCAGTGCAATCCCTCGGGCAGGTAGCCGTCATTACGAAAGTCTGGAACCATCGTCGAAGCACTGTTCCTTTCCTGATTCGGCTAACGCTGCGCGGATGAGCGGCGGAAGCGGAGTCGAGCGTGCTCGGCGGAGCTGTAGTCCGCTCGATCCGCTGGTTGGCCGTAGCGAAACGGAGGCCAGCCAGCGGATCCTTGATCCGCGCAGCGTTGGCGCTCCGTGGAGCGGAGCGGCAACCAGTTATTAGATGGACGGACTTGATGAAGTATACTCAAAGGCCTTACCCGCTCCAAACAGCGAGGAACTCTAGTTCTTTCTAGGACACTACCCTCCATGGCCAGTTTCGGATTATAGAGGCCCGCAAGCTGGACGCCATTGCGCACGTGTCAAGTGATGCGGCTCACTTGCTCTCGCTGGGATGGTGTTCTTGAGGTTCGGATTCTGATCCTGGGGGTGTCATCCCCTGCTGGCGCTCCATCATCATTTTATCCATCATTCCGTCCATCATCTCATCCAACATGTTCATATGTTTTTTCATCTCGCGTAGATGTTTTTTCATCTCAACCATGGGCTGAGGCTGCCCTTTCATCCCTTCCATCATCTTGCAGCCCTGAGCCGTCCCCTCCTGCATCTTCTGGCACATCTCCATCATGCCCATACCCATGCCCCCCGACATCCCCTGCTGCTGCATCCCGCCCATCTCCTTACCCTGCTTCATCATGCCCATACCCATACCAGGCATCCCCTGCTGCTGCATCCCACCCATCTGATGGTCCTGCTTCATCGTGCCTGGGCTCGGCTCCTCAGCAAACGCGGCCACCGATACCCCCAACACCACAATGAACGCCGACATACCCGTGCGCCAACAGAGCGTCATGTGCCTTCCTCCTTCTCTGAAAGAGATTCTCCACATCCGATCCGGTCAGTGAACCTACCCATCACGCACCCCGATCCAATGAACTACCCCGCAGCAAGCTACGGGGCATCGTCTTCTGTTCTGGCCCGTCATTCCGTGCTTGACACGGAATCCAGTCGGGCCCTCTGGATACCGGCTTCCGCCGGTATGACGAACTCGCGGCAAGCCGCGGGGAATGAACCCCCAGTGGATTCAATTCTACCTCAAGATCGGTGTCTTGGGAACATCAGCCCTAACAGAGCCGATTTCAGCCTGCTCGGCCCAGTACGAATGACCAAGATGCCCACACACCGCCTCAACCGGTGCGCCATTCCCATCGGCGATCCCTGGAGGATCGATCCTCCTACATATACGCCTGGGCGGTATACTGTTGGACCATCCGGTGCGTGTTGAAAAACGACGCATTAAACGCGATCGTTTGCCGCATGATATCGACCCATCGCTCCCGGTCCTGGTAAAACATCGGAACGATCACCGTTCGCAGCTTGTGATACAGCTCCTGAGCATCCCGGCCGTTCACCGAATCCGAATCAGAACGATTCGTGAGACCAGGCCCGATAGACCATCCCGTCACACCCTCTATATGACCCTCAATCCACCAGCCGTCGAGAACGCTGAAGCTTGGGACCCCGTTGTGAGCCGCTTTCATGCCCGAGGTGCCGGAGGCCTCCAGCGGACGCAAGGGGGTGTTCAACCAGAGATCTACACCGGAGGTAAGCAGCCTGCCCAGCTCCATATCGTAATTCTCAAGATAGGCGATTGAGATCTGATCCTTCAGTTGCCGTGCAAAATGAAACACTCGCCGAATCAGGTCCTTGCCCTGATCATCCTTCGGATGCGATTTCCCCGCAAAGACGAGTTGGATCGGGCCGACGGTGCCGGCGATCTGCAGCAATTGACCGGGATCGGAAAATACCAGATCGGTCCGCTTGTATAGCGTCGCGCGTCGGGCAAACCCGATGGTGAGCACGTCAGGCTTCAAAGACATCCCGGTCCGCTGATGCACCTTATCGATCAACCGCGCCTTGGCCTCGACATGGGCCTCCCATATCTCGCTCTTTGGGATGCTGATGGCGTACCGGAGCGAGAAAGAATCATTGGCCCATCCGGCGATGTAACGATCGTAGAGCTTCTTAAAGCTATCGCAGGTCCATGTGAATGAATGAACTCCATTGGTGATGGAATCGATAGAATAGCCTGGAAACATCTCCTGTGAGACTTCTCCGTGTTTCTTCGCTACTCCGTTGACGTACTGGCTCAGGTTCAGCGCGAGAAGCGTCATGTTCAGGCGTTCCCCGCCCCCCAGCATCTGCATGAGCTCCAGTGGCACAGGTTCCCCGAGAACGCTCTTCACCAGGTCATACGAGAACTGATCGTGACCGGCCGGAACGGGCGTGTGGGTGGTGAAGACGCAGCGGCTTCTGACACCCTGAAAATCCCACGCGTCAGTCGCACTCTCCCGCTGCTCTCGCAACAGCTCCAGAGCCAGGAGACTGGCATGGCCTTCGTTCAGGTGAAATCTTTGTAGTTGCGTGTATCCGAGCGCTCGGAGCATCCGGACGCCTCCCATGCCCAGAATGACTTCCTGGGCGAGACGGTATCGTTCGTCCCCTCCGTAAAGAGAAGCAGTGAGCTCCCGGTCGGGTGGCGCATTCTCATCGACGTTCGTGTCCAAAAGGATCAAGGGAACCGAATATCCAGTATAACCTGTAATGTCATACTGCCAGGCCCTGACGACCACGGACCGGTTTTCAATGGGGACCCGCACCGTGACCGGAAGCAGGCGCAGATAACGGGAAGGCTCCCATTCAACCGGGAGTTCCTGCTGGTTGCCCCATTCGTCCAGGTTTTGATCGAAATACCCCTTCGCATAGAGGAGGCTCACCGCCACAGTCGGAATCGTGAGATCGGCGCAGGACCTCAGGGTGTCCCCCGCCAGCACTCCCAGGCCGCCGCTGTACGTGGGCATACGGGGATCCACGGCCACCTCCATCGAGAAGTAGGCAATGCGCCGGTTAGTATCAATCTCGCCAGACATTCGAGTTTCGGCTTCACTCGTATACTTCTCTGGATCGGCCAAGAAGGTCTGCTTACAGAGATCAGAGCAGAAGACGTACGTCTCTCCCTGATGAAAGACAACGAAGCCCGCCTCGGCACGGGCCGCCATCCCGCACACCGGGTCTTTGACGACATTCTCCACAAGATCACCCCCTTTCCGTCCGCACCTGCCGTTTCAGAACCTCTCCCGCCTCGCTCCGCCAGCACGGCATAAGCGTGGGGTATGGCCGCATTTCCGTGGGGCGAGAGATCGGTCCACGAGCAGCGTCCGATACGTCGGTATCACGATCGTTCCGCTTCTTTTCGCGAGCCGACCTCCGCCACTTAATCGGAATAGTTCAACACACCAAGGCCGGCGCGTTCCGCCGGTCGGCCCTCCGCTTCAACCATTTCTCTCCCTCAACGGCAAAAAAGATGACAGAAGATACCCCAATGGCCAGAGCCAGCTCCACAGGGCTCAGGGGTTCGGTCTTGAAGACGTGGTTCAGAGCCGGCACGTAGATGGTGGCCATCTGCAGAAGAAAAGTCAGCCCCACCGCGGCCAGGAGCGGCTTGTTCGAGAGCAACCCTTGGGTAAACAACGACTCCGTTTCCGAGCGGATGGCGAGCACATGCACCAACTGAGATAGACAGAGGACGGTGAAAACCACGGTCTGCCAGTGGGCGGACCCGATGGAGGTGAACCACCCCTCCGCGCTTAGTGTCAAGGCTGCCATCAAGAGTCCCACCCAGATGACGTGGATGCCCAGACCATGGGCGAAGACCCCCTCCTGCGGCGGTCGTGGGGGCCGCCTCATGATATCCCTCTCCTCCGGCTCCGCCGCCAGCGCAAGGCCGGGCAGACCATCCGTGACCAGATTCATCCAGAGAATTTGAATCGGAAGGAGGGGCATCGGCAATCCAAGAAATGGAGCCAGGAAGATGGTCCAGACCTCGCCTGAGTTGGTGGTCAACCCGTACTTGATGAACCGCCGCATGTTGTCGTAGATCTTCCGCCCCTCTCGCACCGCCCGGACGATGGTGGCGAAATTATCGTCAAGCAGGATCATGGAGCTGGCCTCTTTCGCCACATCGGTGCCAGTTATTCCCATGGCCACCCCGATATCAGCCTGCTTTAGCGCCGGGGCGTCATTGACCCCGTCACCGGTCATGGCCACGAACTCCCCCCGGGCCTGAAGCGCCTTGACGATCTTCAGCTTTTGCTCCGGCGCGACCCGCGCATATACCCGCACCTTCTCGACCCGCGCCTCAAGCTCATGCTGGGAAAGGGTGGCCAGCGCGGGCCCGGTCATGACGGCGTCGCCGTCGTCGTCAAGGATCCCGAGCCGCCGGGCGATGGCCCGGGCCGTCAGGGCATGGTCGCCAGTGATCATCACGGGGATGATGCCGGCTGCGCGGCACGTGGCAACCGCCTCGCGCGCTTCCTCGCGCGGCGGATCCATGATGCCGACGAAGCCGAGGAGGGTGAGGTCGCGCTCGACCAGCTCGGGACTGACGGAGGCGGGCGGGGCCGCCCACCGGCGCAGGCCCACGGCGAGCACCCGGAGCCCGTCCGCTGCCATCCGCTCGCTGATTGTCTCGAGGTGGTCCCGTCGGATCTCGACCGTTCCCGACGAGGTCAACATCTGTGACGATCTTTCGATGATGACCTCGACCGCCCCCTTGGTAAAGGAGACGGAGCCGCCTGCCGGGTCCCGGTGCAGGGTCGTCATGCACTTCCGCTCCGAATCGAAGGGGATCTCCGCCACTCGAGGATAGCTCTTCTCGACCTCCCGCTTCTCCACCCCCGCCAGCCTGGCGGCCACGAAGAGCGCTACCTCCGTCGGATCCCCAACGATCACTTCCGCGGCATTGACGCTGGCGTCGTTACTGAGCGCCATCGCGCGGAGGAACTCATCCCAAGGGTCACCGGATTCGGGAGCGGAGACGATGGTCCCGTCGCAATAGAGCTCCTCAACTTGCATCCGGTTCATGGTCAGCGTGCCGGTCTTGTCGGAACAGATGTAGGTTACAGACCCCAGAGTCTCCACAGCAGGGAGCTTCCGCACCAGGGCCTTCTTCTGCACCATCTTCCTCGCACCGATGGCCAGAGAGATGGTGACAACTGCGGGAAGGGCTTCCGGGATGGCGGCCACAGCCAGGCTGACGGCCGTCAGGAACATGAGGAGGGGAGCCTCGCCGCGCAGAATTCCCGCCATGAAGATGATGGCGCAGATAGCCAGAGCGGCGATCGCCAGGCGCCGGCCGAAGCCAGCCAACCGCTTCTGCAGCGGCGTCTTGCCTTCGTCTGTCTTCTGAAGCAGAGTGGCGATCTTCCCGAATTCGGTCTGCATGCCGGTCGCCACCACCACCCCTCTTCCCCGCCCGTACGTCGCAACCGTCCCCTTGTAGGCCATGTTCTTCCGATCGCCGACCGAAAGCAACTCTTCATGGAGCGGTGCTGTCACCTTTTCGACAGGAACGGACTCCCCGGTGAGGGCGGCCTCGTCAATCCTGAGCTGCGCCATCTCCATGAGTCTCAGGTCCGCGGGCACGATCGCGCCGGCTTCGAGGATGACGACATCCCCCGGAACAACATCCGACGCCGGGATTACCGCTCTCCCTCCGTTCCGGACAACTACGGCGGCAGGAGCGGCCATGGCCTTCAGTGCCTCCATGGCCCGCTCGGCCCGGTACTCCTGGACGAAGCCGATCATCGCGTTCAGAATGACGATCGCCACTATGGCGATCGTATCCTTTGCCTCACCGATCACGCCCGAGACAACAGCAGCGGCCAGCAGGACAAGGATCATAAAGTCGGTGAACTGGTCGAAGAACATTCCCAAGGGCGTCCGCCGTTTCCCTTCCACCAGCGCGTTAGGACCGTGCTCGTGAAGTCGGCGCTCCGCCTCTGCCGTCGTGAGACCTTCGACGGATGTCCTCAGGGCGTCGATAACCGCCTGGGTGGATTGCTGATGCCAGGTCATCACATCTCCACTGTGACAGGAGTCGGAATCATCAGCCTCGAAAGTGTATGGATCTGTGCTCCTGCGCCCGGGGCCGCTCGATCCTCTCGGGTCCCATACCCAGCCCCCTCCAGATCCGCTGATCTCCTTCTCTTACAACGCTTGCCGAGTGTTCGCGCTGCACAGTCGTCATCTCGCTCCATATAAGAGAACAATGGTCACACCATAGATCCCCAGAATTCCCAGGGAATCCTAAGAAAAGAAGAGCGGTTTCTTGGTGGTCGCTCGATAGGTCAACCCTATGATTGCAATGGCCGTCATACAGATGGCAGAGATCGCAGGGATAATATGGGTGTTTGAGATCCACAAGAGAAGCGGTCCTTTCACGTACAGGATATCATCGAGCGCCAGCACGGCAATGTTAAACCGGGGGGTCGAAAGCCCGGCAAGGCCCCAGGATTGTCATAAGGATAATTCCGCGCCGTACATCCCGGCTGGTTCCTAAAAGCGATCTCTTGATAACATGACTCCTGGAAAGCGGAGTGGAAATAATCGGCGCCTGCGATCCATGGACTCGGTTGCGGGATGCACGAGGTGTTGGTGGAGGCGCCGGGGTTGCTTGCGCCTGCCGGCGAATCTGCGCCACGGGCTCCTTCTCCGGGGTTTGGCGCTTAAGGCGCCTCTGGATTCGCTGCATCACAAAGTTAAGCAGTGGCAGCAGGATAAATACGACCAAGAGTAGAATCTGTTCAAAAGTGGGAGTTTTCATAGCCGTCTCTCCTACTTCCTCTGGGTGGCGGATGGCTCGTTCCCGGCACCGGCGATAGCATCGCGCATGCTTGTATCGGCCTGCACGTTCTTTTTTTAATGAGACCGGGGATCTCCACGTCCGCATCCACCATGGCCTCGGCGACAAGAGGGGGGCGCCTGCGGCTCTCGGCCGTCGCGCGGAACTCTTTTCGAACATAGGAGACGGTCTTCTCTTCCACCGGCTGGGCGGGCGCGCCAGGTTGTCCTATCTGAACCGGCGTTGCTGCGCCGATCGTTCCTCCGTCGGCCATGACGATCTTCTCGGCAGCCAGACTGATAAGGGCGCCCGCAGAGATCGCTCTCTTGTTTACAAAGGCCACCGTCCGAACCCGTGCATTCAACAAAGCGTCGCGAATGAGAACCGCCCCGTCCACGCGCCCACCGAAGGTATTAATCTCGAGAATGACGACTGCGGCGCCCTCTTGGGTCGCTTCATTTAGCACTCGCTGGACAAACGGCGCGATCCCAAGGTCGATGATTCCCTCGATTGGCGCAACATACACCACGGGCGTCTTCTGAGCGAGCACGAACCCAGCGGGTCCTACGATTACGAACGACCAGAGGCCGACAATCAACAATCGCGCAGCCCATCTGCTTACGATCATTCGTATGAAGCACGCTCTCCTGTGTGCATGTGAGCTCACGCAGACTCGGGATGGGGTGGCTGTCCGATAATAGCGTGGAACGCCGTATCGAAGACTGCCACCATCGGCAGGCGCGGGCGTCGTCCTCCGTGGCATACCCTACGTCCTGGGTGTCAAGAAGCCGGGTGGGTGTCCGCACGCAGACAGGCGGCATGACAAATCGGCTGAGGCTTATGTCGTCATGCAGAGATCGGCAGTTGCGCCATGACAAGCGAACTGAGCGGCAAGAAGCCTCACTCCCGGCTGAGGACAACGAGGACGGGGCGATCGGCTGACTTCAACACGCTTTCTGCCACTGAGCCTAGGAGCAGGTGCTTCACCCCGGAATGGCCATGGGATGCCATCACGATGAGGTCCGCCTCCAGGGTTCTGGCCTCCTGGCAGATCGTCTCCTGGATCACTCCCGGGGCCTCCACCACCCGTACCTCCGTTGTCACGAGCCCCTCTGCACGGGCCTCCTCAGGCACAAGTGCTTCCAGCGAGGAAAACAGCGAGTCCCGGAGGCCCGCCCGCTGCTCCGCAAGCAGCTTCCCAGGCATGCGCTGGGCGTAGACCGAGGACGGCTCCCCAGACGGATCAATCGCGTGCCAAAGGATAACGGTGCCACCCCGTCCTGCCAGGATGGCATAGGCATGGGGAACAGCGGCATTTCCGAGGGGTGAGAGATCTGTGGTCACCAGCACTTTCTGATACTTTGGCATCATGGTATGTTACCTCCTTGTGTCAAGCAGGTTATGCTACCATCCGCTCCCTGACATTAGGGAGATCGGCTCGACAAGTCTATAGCGTGCCTCTCACGCGTAGCATCGAGGAAACTTTTAAGTTATAACCGTCTTCGGGTAGCTTGTCAATAAATGAGTAAGTACCCAAAAACAGGGATAGATATTGCTGCGATCCCCCTGCACGCCGATCACCGTCGTTTCACGACCACTTGAGCAGCCTGGCGACCCAGAGCCGAGGATGGGAGCCGGAGATCACCCGCTTCTGAAGCGGCCCACAAGGTTTTTGCTTTATTCCGATCTCTGTTTTACGCGTCGGCTCCCCGTCTGAGAAGGAGTCGCGGCTGAAACCTTTCGGGCTGGCCTGGATCGCTTGAAAGGACCGATTCGCCACCAGAGCTGCGCCCGGTCACGGCCCAGGGGCAAAGGCGGCCTCGAACTGCGCCAGGACAGCCGCCTCGGCATTCGAAACCTTTGAACCTATGCCGAACACACCGCCGCTCGCGCCGGCCACCGCGCGCGCTCGTTCCAACAAGCTTGCCTTAAGGCGAGCGGCTCCATCAGACCCAAGCTGCTCGCACATCCCCTGCACCAGGTACGTCCATGCGGTGAGGAGCTTGGGATCCGGTCGACGATCGAGCCAGGCCTCGAGCAAGGCATACTCGGTGGATCCGCGGGCGACTTCCGAGTCGCCTGCGCGGTCGAGGATCGCGCGGCGCTCCTTGGCATCGAGCGTGCCATCGGCCCATGCCACCTCGACGAGCGGAACCATGTACAGCGCAGTGACCGTCTCTGCCCGGATGCCCAACGCCATCAACCTGTCGAGAACCGCAGGCTTGGTGATACCCGTGGCCTTGGCGAGGGCCTCCCGGGTCGTCTCGACGGCCTTCAGCTCGTTCAACCGCTCAATCAGCCGCTGATCCTCGCGGTGGAAGAATTCGTCCTCGAGATCCCGCCCACGATCCTTCAGGATCTCCGGTTCCTGTGGCGTCATCGGTCTTCCCTCCTTATTTCTCACGCTTCCCTACTTCATCTCATCGACTACGATCATGTTGTGTCCGGTGGCGGTCCAGTGGGTACTCGCAATAAGCACGACCCGGTCTCCGGGGCGAAGCAGGCCTCGCTCGCGAGCCCATTCGGTCATGCGCCTCAGCAGTTCGCCGCTGTCGCGGGCTTCCGGAAAGTGGAGCGGGGTCACGCCCCAGTACAGGCTCATGCGACGAACAGTGGCGTCGCGATGACTAATACCCAGAACCGGGGTGCGACTGCGTTGCTTCGACAGCAATAAGGCCGTGTTGCCGTCCCGGGTGGCCACGAGCACAAGCGTGGCCCGGATCTCCTCCGCGAGACGGCTCGCCGCCTCGACGAGGCCGTCGATGATCGACGACGCAGCCTTGGGCGTGCGAACTCCTGGCTCCGGGTCGACCCATGACTCGATCAGCGGCTCCGTTTCGCGCGCGATGGATCCCATCATCGTCACGGCCTCCACCGGATAGTGGCCGATCGCGGTCTCAGCAGAGAGCATGATGGCGTCGGAGCCGTCGAGGATCGCGTTCGCCACGTCAGTGGCCTCCGCACGAGTGGGCAGCCGATTCGACCGCATGCTCTCGAGCATCTGTGTTGCGGTGATGACAGGGACTCGCGCATGCCGGCATCGCCGAATGATCTGCTTCTGCACTCCGGCGATCCGCGCGATGTCAATCTCAACACCGAGGTCCCCGCGCGCCACCATGATGGCGTCGGCCTCGTGGATGATCCCGTCCAGGGCCTCGACCGCCTCGGCCCTCTCGATCTTTGCCACGATCCGGGCGTTTGAGTCGAGGCGCCGGAGTTCGTCACGCAGCTCGCGCACGTCCTCCGGGCGGCGGACAAAGCTAAGCCCGAAAAAATCGACGGAATGCCCGGCCGCCCAGCGCACGTCGTCATAGTCCTTCTCGGTAAGCGCTCCACCAGGCAACTGGACGCCCGGCACATTGATGCCGGCGCCCGAGCGAATCTCACCGGGCTGGACGACACGGCAGACGACGGCGCCTTCCTGCTTCTCGTCGACCCGCATCGAGACCAGGCCGTCGACCAGCAACACCACGTCCCCGACCTCCAACTGTTGGACCAGCGCGCGGTGGCTCGACGTCAGATCATTTGGCCCGCGCGCCGCCGCCGGGTCGACGACGAAGCGGAACCGGTGGCCGATCTCGCAATTTACGCTCCCGCCGGCGATCGGCCCCAACCGAATTTTCGGCCCGCCCAGGTCAATCAGAATGGCCAGCGGGCGATCGAGATCCTCGCTGACCCGACGAATCCGTCCGAGGACGGCTTCATGCCAGTCACGCCGGCCGTGGGCCATGTTGAGCCGGAACACGGCCACGCCGGCCTCGACGAGTTGCGTCAATCGCTCGATCGTTTCACTCGCCGGACCGACGGTCGCAACGATCTTGGTCTTTGTGCTGATGAAGGGCTTGGCAGTCAGGCTCACGCGAGTGTCCAATGAACGGGATTCGTTACCGTCCGCATTATACCACGGAGCATGATGCCTCGGTGGGAAGGGTCACGGAATCCCTCTTGATCCCTCGCCACAAGCACCTCCGACGAATTGCAAGCGTTACGGCCACCGCGCATGCTTCGGGCGACCCATCCCTCGCGACCACCGCCATAAACACTGGTCCTCTTCCCATTGCTCTCCTCCGTCCCTCGGCAGTGCTGGGCGTGTGGGACGTGGGCATGGCGGGGTCGAGCGCGATCTCTATCGAGAAGTAGGCGACCCGTACCGTGGTCACAGCCATTCTCCATCTTCGGGCGGCACCGGGATGATCACGCCGTGCGGGCTCCGGCGCCCGTCGAGCGCCTCGAGCTCCACCGGGCTCAGGAGTTGCTCGCGCGACACACGCAGCAGTCGCGCCACGTCGGCCACGCAGTGAGCCCAGCTCGAGCGGTTCGCGAAGAGCAGGCCCGGGGTGTCGTACGTCCCGCCTTCGCCGATATAGCCGAGCGCGGCGGTCTGCGGGGCCGCCTGGAACGGCGCGAGAAGCCCGCGCATGGGCTCTGGGCGGGTGTGGGTGACGAGCAACAGGTGGCGAATCTGCTCCGGGAACAGCCGATCTCGGACGGCGGCCGGCGCCTGGTGCGCTTCCTCCGCCCGGCTCCTCGGCAGGCGGAACCGGCCGGGCTCGAGGATGTAGACGACCGTGTGAGGGACCTCTCGTTCGGCCAGCCGCCGCGACGCCGCCAGCACCTCGCCGAGCTGATAGGCGCCGACGGCGACGAGCGTAACATGCGCGCGGTCGGCGGCGTGCCCAGCCCAGTCCAGCCGCAGCCCTCCGTCGGCGATGAGGCGTCGGGCTTCGTCGGCCGTGAACAGATCAGGGACGTGGTCCGCCTTGGGCACCACAACCGTCCAGATCTGGCCGTGGGTTTGGTAGACGCTCGCCATCACGGCCGCCGCCGCATTGAAGTCGGCCGGAAAGACGACCCGCGAGACGTGCGAGAGCTCTCCGAGCAGTGCCTCGGCCATGCCCGGATCCTGATGCGACTGCTCGTTCTTGCCGTTCTCCCAGGTGTGAGAGGTGAGGATCAATGGGATCGAGAGCCACCGCTGCGGGCGCCCTGCTTCGGCGCAGTGGTTCGCGAAGATGATCTCCTGGCGAACAGCGCCGTGCATCTTCGCGCTGAAGGCCTCGTAGGTGTGGATCAGGTTGATGCCGCTCTTGTTAGCAAGAGCAGCGCTGGCAACGGCCTCCTCGTTGAGGGCGGTGATCACCCCACCGTGCACCGCCTCGGGGACGCCCGGCTCCGGATCCGTTACCCGGAACTTCAGGAGATCCAACGTCTCGATCAGGCGATTGGAGCGCATCTCGTCGGGATTCCCCACGCGGGGCCGCAGGTGGAGGTTCGCGCGGACCAGTGCGGCAAACATCCGGTCGACCGCGGCCATGGGCGAGGAGGTGGTCCACCTCGCGGGGTTGGCCCGGTTCTCCTCCCCCACCAGGCGGAACGGGGCGTCCGGAGTCTCCCGGAGGGCGACGTCTCGGACGACGAGTGGGTGGTCGCGTTCGCGGGGCCGCGCCGAGGTGGAGTGGTGTTGGAACGTGGCGATGGCCTCCAGGAGTTGGTCAGGCGCGGCCCAGAGCCTCCGCGCACCCCGGTTGAAACGCGCAGCCGCCTCGCGGTTCGTGTGGGGATTCGCCATCAACGGGAGGTTGTGGGCGAGGTTGGTGCCTTCGCCAGGGAAGCCTGCGCCTTTAGGGGCCACCGCGACCCCGTAGGGAAGGCGGACCGGATACCGACCGAGGCCTGCGCTCACAGCCTCAGCCGCGGCTTCGAGCCGACGCTCCATCTCGAAGATCGCCCACACGAAGGCCGCCGGATCACGGCCGTCGAAGACGATGGGGTCGAAGCCGTTCAGGCGGAGGTGCCGGACGAACCACGCCGTCCCGCCCTGCTGCGACATCGTCGTCCGCTGGTCGATGCGGCGGCCATTGTTGATCATGATCGGCGTGACGAGGCCCGAGTCCTCGGCCCGCCACCAGCGCGGGGCCCAGTCGCTCCCGCGCTGCTCCTCGAAGGCCCCGTCCGATAGGAACGCCACCAGTCGTTCGCCCCGAAGCGGCATGTGGACGTACTGGAGATCCACGAACCCGAGATACCCTCCCTCGGCCATCCCGCCCGCCGTGTGCGCATTCACGTGGCTACCCAGGGGCGAGTCTTGCCGACCGTCGCTCCCGAGAACGTACGAGTAGAAGTCGCGCACGTAGCGGGTGAGCCCCTCGTCCGTCGCCGCGTACCGCGCGGCGTGGGCGGGCGTCATGTTCCCCACCAGGAGGTTGACCGAGTCGATGGCGGCCACACAGTGGCCCTGGCCCATCAGCCACGCCCGGGTAATCCCGGTCAGCGCGTTGATGGCCAGGTAGCCCACGTAGGCGGGAACCATGTTGAGGGATCCGCCCGTGTGCCCTTCGGGGCGGGCCTTGAAATCGACCGGGGCGAGCGGGCGGCCGTCGAGGTAGACGTTGCGGGCGTACGTCTGGTGGACGACCAGCCACATGGCGGCGCTGGCGATCCGGTCGGCGGCGGAAAGCAGGTCGAAGACCGGCACCCCGTCGCCACTGACGCCTCCCGCCGCGAGCGCGGCGGCCATCGCGCGCACCCGCGCCTGCGTCGTGGGGGTATGCCGGATCCGGCCGCACCCCGCAGCCCATCGGGCGAACGCCCCGTTCCCCTCGCGGTCATGACGATCTCTGTGGATGGCATTCATGTGGGGGTTCCCCCTTCTATCCGGTTGTGAGCCAGACACCCGATCGTGTCTTGCGCGATGACTACCTCTTCGTCGGTCGGGATCACCCAGGCCTGTATCCTCGCGGTCTCCATGCTAATCTTCCCCTCCCGGCCAATGGCGCTCGCGTTTCGCTCGGCATCGAGCGCCAGCCCGAACCAGTCGAGCCCGCTGGTGATGCGCGTCCGCACATCGGGCGAGTTCTCGCCGATGCCCCCCGTGAAGACGACCGCCTCGGCACCGCCGAGAGCGGCCAGGTAAGCCCCGACGTACTTGCGCGCCCGATAGCAGAACATGTCGACGGCGAGGCGGGCGCGGGCGTCGTGGCCTTCCCGCTCGAGGAGCTCTCGCATATCGCGGCTCTGGCCCGAGACACCAAGAAGCCCGGAGCGCTCGTTCAGCCAGCGCTCCACCTCCACTGCCGACACGCCCTCCCGCTCCGCAAGATGAGCGATCAGGGCGGGGTCGAGATCTCCGGAGCGCGTTCCCATGACGAGCCCCTCGAGTGGCGTGAATCCCATCGACGTGTCGACCGACCGCCCATGCTTGATGGCCACGGCCGAGCACCCGTTGCCGAGATGGAGCGCGACGATCGTCGCCGCCTCCGGCGCCGTGCCGGTCGCGCGGCAGTACCGGGACAGGATAGACCGATACGAGGTGCCGTGAAAGCCGTACCGGCGGATGCGATGCCGCAACGACAGCTCGTAGGGAATCGCGTAGCGGTACGCGTGCTCCGGCAGCGTGACGTGGAAGGTCGTATCGAACACGGCCACCATCGGTACCCCTGGACCGAGCAGCCGGCCGCAGGCTCGGATGCCCGCGAGGCTCGGCGCATTGTGCAGTGGAGCCAGATCGCCGAGCGCCGCGATGCGAGCGGCGACCTGGTCATCGATGACGCTGGAGCGCGTGAAGCTCTCGCCCCCATGCACCACCCGGTGGCCGACGGCGTCGATTCGCTGCAACACTTGAGCCGCCATCATCCACTCCAGAGCTTTCCGGACGGCAGCATCGTGATCCGGGACACCACCGACCTCCTCAATGGCCGGCGCCCCGACCGCCTCGAACCGGAGCCACGCGCCCGCGCCGATGCGCTCGATCGATCCGCGGGCGAGCCGCTGTGCCTGTCCCCCCATCGCCTTCGGCTCGGCGTCGATCACCTGGAACTTGAGGGACGAGCTACCACAGTTCAGGACGAGAACGATCATGGGACCGGTCTCCAGCAACGCTCCTCGTTCATCGCCGAGGGCGTATCAGGGCCACCACAGAACGTCCTCTCACCAGGTAGGCGGCGGACGTCAGGGGGACCTCGGCGCCCGGCTCGCGGAAGTCGTCCGGGCTGTCCAGAGCGGTATCGACGACCCGCCTCCACTCACCAGCTTGGCCCTCCTGAACGGTGAAGCTTAGGTCCTCCCGGTAGGCGTTGATCATCACGTAAAGGTCGACGTCCTGTTGCGAGGCGCCGTCCAGGTAGAAGGCCAGGCTGCGCGAGTGCTGCGTCATGTCGACCGCAGGGCCGACGCCGTACCAGCGCACGTCCTCCCGCCAGAACCGGCTGCGGCCTAGGGAGCGGTGGGCCTTGCGGAACGCGATCATGCGCTTGAAGAAGCGGAAGACATCCCCGTTGGCCTCGAGCCGGTCCCAGTCGAACGCGGGCTCGCCCCCGCAGATGAGGCCCAGCGGCGCCTTGCCGGCGTTGGACCCCTGACGCATGGCCGCGCTCCGATCGAAGCCGGCCGGGAAGAACACCGACCTCGCGTAGGGGTCCAGGAGAACCTTCTCGGGATCGAAACGGTGCCACTCGAAGCGGCCCGCTGGCGCCGGACCCGCAACACTGTACGCGTAGTACCGCGCGCCGTTCATGCTGCGCTTCGGGATCCGGCAGTGCCAGACCCTGCCCGACTTGTTCGTCAGGTAGTCGAAGGGGTGAGTCAGCGCGGGAGTGTCGACATCGTCCTCCCGGTACAGCAGCAACGTGACGCGCTTGGCGTGCTTGGAGTACAGGGCGAAATTGTAGGCCTGCTCGCCCTCTATCCAGGTGACGCCAAGGGGGAACGGCGCTCCCTCCTGCGCTATCCAGCTCTCGGGTGATGGCATGCTCACGGCGCGTCGACCCCGCAGGGCTCGGCTTCCGTCCACTCGCGCCACAGGACGCGCAGCAGCGTGATGGTGACCGGGCCCGCGAAGAGCCCGATGGCGCCGAAGGCCCCGAGCTCCAGCCGGCGCTGGCCTCGTCGCGTGCGATCCATGGTCACACCTCCTCGCTCCAGCAGCGCACCCCGATCAGCTCATCGATGACCTGCCGGAGGTCGGGAGGTCGCCCCGTCCCCACCGTCGCTCGGCCTTGCGGAGCTGGGCCGCCAGCTCCAGGTCGGAGAAGACGTCCCGGATCCACCGGGAGAAGTCGTGACGGCCGGCATGGTACGCGAGGACCTCCCAGCCGGCGGTCGCCACGACCCGCCGGAAGACGTTCAAGCTGTCCGCCGTCGCCACCAGGCGTCCGTCCGGCTTACAGAACAGGAACGCATGTTCCGGCCGTACGGCGGCATCAGCGTACTTCCTGAGGTGACGGACGTGTGGCGTCGACCGAGGCGGGGCCGTGAACGTGAGCATGTCCCAGGTACCGGTCCCCTCCTTCTGAATCGCGAGGATGCAGCGCTCGATCCGGGTCCTCACTTGCCCCTGGGGGATCAGGCCCTACAGTAGGCCTCTTGCATTGGCGTCCTACTGCTGAAGACTGAGGACGTATTCGGAGATCAGGCGCGCTTGAAGAAGCGTAGTCTGCCGGGGCCAGCGGGCCTTCTGCTCCTCCATCTCCCGCTCGAACACGACGCCCCCCAGACCGGCATCCATCGTGTCCGCATTCTACCTCGAACCCTTAGGTCACACAAGCCAGGCCCTAAAGAGTGTGGCAGCAAGTAATTCTGGCTCTACCGGCTTTCGTATAGGTAAAGATCGAGCCGCCCACAGTGGAAGTAGATCGCCGTCTTGGTGTCGAGGCGCCGCCAGTGGTTAGACCTCTAGCGTACTGTCCCAGTGAAGTCTTTACAATCCGTTCGTGGTGAGCCCTTCGACAGGCTCAGGGCGAACGGTACATGTAAGGAGGTGTTAGGGACACTACACTAGCTTTCCCCCTCGTGAAGCGTCTGTGTCGCGCCAGTTCGCGTGAGTTGCCGGCCGCGCCAGACCTCGAAGATGACGGGGTACACGATCAGCTCAAGGATGAACGACGTGACAACGCCACCGATCATGGGGGCGGCGATCCGTTTCATGACATCCGCGCCGGCGCCGTGGCTCCACATGATCGGGAGCAACCCCATTAGAATCGCCATGACCGTCATCATCTTCGGGCGGATCCGCTTCACGGCCCCCTCGCTGATCGCCTCCTGGAGATCTGCGACGGTTCGCATCCGCCCCGCACCCAGCCGTTTCTCGTAGGCATGATCCAGGTACAAGAGCATGATGACCCCTGTTTCAGCATCGACACCGGCCAGGGCGATGATCCCGACCCAGACCGCCACGCTGAGGTTGTAGCCGAGCAGATAGATGAGCCAGAAGGCGCCGATGAGGGAGAACGGGACGGCGAGTAGCACAATGAAGACCTTTGTGACGCTGGCCGTATTGAAGTAAAGCAGCACGAACACGATCAGTAGGGTGAGCGGGATGACAAGCTTCAGCCGCTCCTTGGCGCGCTCCATGTACTCGAACTGCCCGCTCCAGATAAGGTGATACCCCTGAGGGAGCTTCACCTTCTCCGCCACGACGCGCTGGGCGTCAGCGACATAGCCGCCGATATCCCGGTCCGCGACATCGACGTACACGTAGCCGACCAGCTCGGCGGCCTCGCTCCGGATCAGGGTGGTGCCGCTCGAGAGCTTCAGATCGACGAGCTGCGTAATCGGAACCTGGGCACCCGTCGGGGTCGAGACCAGGACCCGCCTCAGGCCGTCCATGCTGTCCCGTAGCCCTCGGTAATAGCGAACGTTGACCGGGAACCGCTCGCGCCCTTCGATCGTTGTCGTCACCATCCTGCCGCCGATGGCAGTCTCGATCACGTCCTCCACGTCGGCGATGGTCAGGCCGTATCGCGCGATTTCGTCTCGTTTGATGTCGAAGTCCAGGTAAAAACCGCCCACCACGCGCTCGGCAAAGACATTCCGGGTACCCGGGACATGCTTGAGTGCGGTCTCGATCTCCAGGCCGACGCTCTGGATCGTCTCCAGCTTCGGGCCGAGCACCTTGATTCCAACAGGGGTCCTGATCCCGGTGCTCAGCATGTCGGTTCTCGCTTTGATCGGCATGGTCCAGGCGTTGCTCACACCTGGGATCTGGAGCGCTGCGTCCATCTCGTCGATCAGCTTCTCGACCGTCATCCCCTTCCGCCACGCCTTTTCCGGCTTCAGGTTGATGACTGTCTCGATCATCTCCAGAGGCGCCGGGTCAGTGGCGCTCGTGGAGCGCCCCCCTTTGGCGAAAACCGACTCAACCTCCGGGAAATGCCTGATGATCCGGTCCTGGATCTGGAGGAGCTGGGAGACCTGGGCAATCGAGGCGCCGGGGAGCGCCGTCGGCATATAGAGGAGGGTTCCCTCATACAAGGGCGGCATGAACTCCGAGCCGAGCTTCAAGAAAACCGGTACAGTGGCCGCCATGGCAAGGAGGGCTATGCCGAGCACGACCTTTTTCCACCTGAGCGCGAGGTGGACCACCGGCTGGTAGACCCGGATCAGGAATCGGTTGATCGGGTTCTTCCTCTCCGGCTGGATCTTCCCCCGCATCAGGAGGACCATGAGCAGCGGTCCAAGCGTGACGGCGAGGAAGGCCGAAAAGAACATGGAAAAGGTCTTCGTAAAGGCTAGCGGACGGAAGAGCCGGCCCTCCTGTGCCTCCAGCGTGAAGACCGGGAGGAAGGAGACCGTAATGATCAGCAATGAGAAGAAGAGCGGACGCCCCACCTGTTGGGCCGCTTCGATCAGGAGGCGGGTCCGGTCGATCGGACGCCCCTCCTTCTCCCACTCCTCCAGTCGCGTGTGGGCGTTCTCCACCATGATGATGGCAGCGTCGATCATGGCGCCGATCGCAATGGCAATCCCGCCCAAAGACATAATGTTCGAGCCGACACCGATGTAGTACATGGCGATGAACGACATCAGGATGGCAACCGGTAGAGTCAGGATCACCACCAGCGCGCTCCGAAAATGAAAGAGGAACGCGATGATCACGAGACTCACGATCAGGCTCTCCTCGATCAGCTTCTCCTTGAGTGTGGCGATGGAGCGGTAGATCAGGTCGGATCGGTCATAGGTGGTGATGATCCTGACGCCCTCCGGCAGCGACGGAGTGATCGTCTTGATCTTTTCCTTAATCCGCTGGATGACATCCAGGGCGTTTTCGCCATACCGGATCACGACGATCCCACCGGCCACGTCACCCTGACCATTGAACTCGGCGGTGCCCCGGCGGATGTCCGGCCCGAGACCCACCCGGCCGATGTCCCGGACGAGGATCGGGGTGCCGCGTTCGTCAGTGCCGACAGCAATCGCCTCGATGTCCTTGATGGACTTGATGTAGCCGAGGCCGCGGACCATGTACTCCCGTCCGCTGAACTCCACCACCCGGCCTCCGGTGTCGTTGTTCCCCTTCCGGATGGCCTCAATGACCCGGTCCAGGGGAAGTTTGAATCCGAGAAGGGTCGCAGGATCGATGGAGACTTGATACTGCTTGACGAAGCCCCCCACCCGTGCCACCTCTGCCACGCCGGGGACTGACAGGAGCCAGTGGTGAATGTACCAGTCATTCAGCGTACGAAGCTGGGCCAAGTCGTGCCGTCCGGTCTCGTCCACGAGCGCATACTCGAACCCCCAGCCTACGCCGGTCGCATCCGGGCCCAGGACTGGAGTAGCACCCTGGGGGAGTCTGTCTTTGACCCCTTGCATGTATTCCAGGACGCGGCTCCGGGCCCAGTAGAGGTTGGTACCGTCCTCGAAGATGATGTACACGAAGGACGCGCCGAAGAAGGAGAAGCCCCTGACCGCCTTGACCTTTGGGGCTGAGAGAAGCGAGGTCACGATAGGGTAGGTCACCTGATCTTCAACTAACGTCGGGCTCCGCTCTGCCCACTCCGTTTGAACGATGACCTGAACGTCTGACAGGTCAGGGATGGCATCCAAGGGCGTGTTTCGCAGCGCCCAGATCCCCCAGGCGACAGCGAAGAGGGTGAAGAGGCCGATGATGAATCGGTTGGTGGCGCTCCACTCGATCAATCGCGAGATCATCGGTTGCGTCCCTTGCGTCTGTTGCGTCTGTTGCGTCAGTGCGTTCATTTCGTTGAGGGTCGATACCCCGCGGCTTGCCGCGCGTTCGTCATACCGGCGAAAGCCGGTATCCAGAGGGCCCGACTGGATTCCCCCGTATCCAGTACGGGGCAGGCGTGTCAAGCACGGAATGACGGGCCAGAACAGAATACGATACCCCGCGGCTTGCCGCGGGGAGGCTTCATTACGTTGATTGCGTCGATTGCGTTTGTTGCGTTACGCGGCACGCCGAACGCATCCCGCGCCTTGCACCGGGCGCAGCAAGCAGCGCCCCTACTTCTTCGGGGCCATCTCCATGCCGGACATGCCCCCCATCGCGCCGACGGCGGCCTTGAGCTGGCTCTCGGAGTCGATCAGGAAGTTCGCGGAGGTCACCACCCGCTCGCCGGCCGAAAGACCGGCCAGGATCTCGGCGTAACCCTCCACACGCGCGCCCACCTTCACGTCCCTCGGCTCGAAGGTCCCTTGACCCTTGTCGATGAAGACGAGCTGTTTTGTCCCGCTGTCCAGGAGCGCCTCATCGGGGACGACGAGGCGCTTGCCAAACGGGATCTTCAGCTCAACGTTGGCATACATCTGAGGCTTGAGCTTCCAGTCTTTTGTGTTGGAGAACTCGAAGCGGACCTTCACCGTGCGGGTTTTCTCCGTCAGGACCGGGTAGATGTAGCCCACCTTGCCGCGAAAGAGCTCTCCGGGGTAGGAGGCTAGGGTCACGCTCGCCGCCTGGCCAAGCTTGACCACTGGAACCTCGTATTCGTAGATCTCCCCCTGGACCCAGACGGTGGAAAGATCGGCCACCTTGTACAGGCTCTCACCGGGCATCACCTTCTTGCCGCGAACAGCCATCTTTTCGATGACGACCCCATTGATTGGCGAGTAAATCGTCATGCTCTTACGTGGCGTCCCTGTTCGCTCAAGGGTGGCGATCTCCTCGTCGCTGATGTCCCAGTACTGCAGACGCCGCTTCGAGGCATTCACCAGCGTCTCCGCCCCAGAGACGATATCCGCGAAGCGACTCTTACTGAGCGTCTCCCTCGCTCGCAACGCCTGCAGGTACTCCTCCTGGGTCGAGACCAGATCCGGACTGTAAATGGTGAGGAGCGGCTGGCCCTTCTTGACTGCCTCCCCGGTAAAGTTCACAAGCAGGCTCTCGATCCACCCCTCGATCTTGATGTTGACGTCGGCGAGACGTCGTTCGTCGAACTCCACCACTCCGACCGTCCGGATCGTCCGCTCAATCGACCGGTATTCGACCAGGCCGGTCTTCAGCCCGATCAACTGCTGTCGCTCCGGGCTGACCATCACCGCTCCGGGAGCCATCTGCATCTCGGATGCAGCCGGCTGACCACCCTGCGCAGCAGAGGTCGATGCCGCTTCATGCCCGGCGTGATCCCCCTTGCCTACGGCCTGGGCCATCAGTTCCCGAGGGGGCGGCGTCCTGTCGCTGAGCCGCTCCTGGAGTCGCATCCCGCCGCCATACCACATGATAAAGATTGCTCCGGCGGCGGCGATCAGGACACCCCAGGCAATGACCCACCTCATCCGCCGTATCTGCTCTCCCATGGAGTCCTCCTTACTGTGCCGGCCCTTCGACCGGGCTCTGGACTGGCGTACCGATAACCCAGTCCAACCGTGCCAGGCTTATCTGGTACTCTCCCAGCGTCCGGTAGTACTCTTTCTCAAAATTGAAGAGCGTCAGTCGGCTATCCAAAAGGGTGAGAAAATCGACCTTGCCCACCTGATAGCCGGCAACGGCAGAGTCCAGTGAGAGTCGGGCCTGTGGAATCAGGCCGGTCTCGATCAGATCAATGAGCTTGTGTCCCTTCTCGATATCAACCACCAATTCCTTCACCATCGAGAATACCTCGTTTCTGGTGGCCTGATACTGCTCCCTGGCCGAATTAATCAACGCCGATGTCTCTGCGACCTGCCGGTCCTGTTTGGTCCTGAAGTAAAGGGGGATGTTGATTGAAAACCCCGCCGAGAAGAAGTCAGAATGCTTTGCGAGGGCAGAGTCTTCGCGAAAGGCATAGCCTAGGCTCATGGTGAGATCCGGGAAATAGCGCTTTCTGGCAAGCGCATTGGTCGCCTTGCTCCGCTCGATCTCCTCAGCAAGCCCCTTGAGCAAAGGCCGGTTCTCCAGGGCTCTGGTCTGGAGTTCCTTCAACTCCATCGGCAACTCGGCCTTCGACACCTCCTCAGTCCGACCGAGTGGCGTGTGGGAGGGACGGTTCAGGATCGCATTCAGCCTGGCGCCTGCAGCCTCACGGCTCTGTTCCAACCGGATCCGCTCATCAAGCAATTTCGATAGCTCCACTTGGGCCTTCAGGACATCCTGCTGAATCCCCTTGCCGACACTATATTTCGTCTCAGCGATTTTGACGAATTCTCCCAGTAGCTCGCGATTTTTCTCCACAATCTCCCGTGAGCGTTCGATGATGTACAGTTCGTAGAAGACCTCTTTAACCCGCCGCACGATCTCGTTTCGTTTATCCCGATACGCCAGGCCAATCGCGTTAGCTTCCCGTTGGGCAACCTCGCTTCGCAGGCCCAGCTTCCCGAAGAAGGGAAGCGCCTGAGAGATGCCGATCTTCTTCATCGTCATATCTTCCTGGGTGAAGGCGAAAGAGTTAGTGGGGAGGTTTTCGATCTCAAAACTTAGCATCGGATCGTCAAGCGACCCTTCCTGGGAAGGCCGCTCTCTCGCCGCATCCCATCTCCTCCCCTCAGCCTTGATCGCCGGATTCACAGCGAGGGCCTCCTGGATGAGTGGCTGAAGGCGGAGTATCTCATCAGCGGCGACCGCCGCTCCTCCCACCCCAACATTCGCAACGCCGGCAACAAGGACGAGAACACCAATTTTCAATACTCTGGCCATCTCCACCTCTCAATTTTCACGCACAATCCTGCCGCTCGGCCAACAATGGCGACCCTGCAAGTCATGAAGCTTCACGCGCCGCTCTGATTGCCAGGCATAGCACGCAACGATGGACGTCATTGCTTCGAAAGTCCCCCCCATCCTCACCTTCCCCCTCGTGGGGGGGGAAGGGACCCCTCACGCGAACTCCTCCCCCCTTGAGGGGGAGGATACAGGTGGGGGGTAATGGATCCGGGCTTTCATGCGCATGGCGCGCCTACGGCACATGCGGTATTCCCGCAAAGCTTGTCCCGGCACGTTGTAAGCCGGGAGCGGGAATCCAGAAAGGCACCGGATTCCCCCGTATCAAGTACGGGGCAGGCTTGTCAAGCCCGGAATGACAAACTGCCTGAGACTTATGTCGTCATGTATAAAGCGAGAGTCCAGCGAGCCGTCAGTTAGGAAAAAGCGAACCGAGGGGGTTTGAGGAGAGAAAAAGCGGGGGCCTGGGGAACAACGATCAACGGTGAAAGGGCAAAGAGAAGCACATTCATTACGATCACAAGCTGGAAGACCTTGGCGAGATCAACGGTGCAAAGCATGGAGGGGGCACCCGTCGATCCGTGGTGTGCGGCCATACCGCAGGGCGTCATGCATAAGCCCATGGCGAGAACAGCTATCAGGACGAACTTTGTGACGGTCTTTTGATGGTCCAGTGCTCTCACGGGCATCTTTCCCTTCCCTTACGATCTTGAGTTTCACCCAGAGGCAGAAGCAAGGGTTATGCCAACACGTGCTGTAGAGCGACTGCGCTAAGGCTATCATGGACGCTACGACTTGTAAAGTGCGACACGATGACCAGAGAATAGAGTGACAGCGCAACCCGTTCATCGGCCTATCATGACATCTTCGTAGGGGCGGGGTTGATCCCCGCCCGTTGATCGGGAGGGCATAAAGCCCTCCCCTGCAGTGCGAGCCATTGTTGGGCTCAGACTAGGGCCTTGATAGGGAGTGTGCTAACCCAACCCCTACACCTAACCCACCTGCTTGGCCTGCTCCAGCGTGGTGCAGGCGCGTAAGTTCAAGGAGTGATATCCCCGTATGGCGCACGACTCCCAGATCACCTACTACGACGCCAAGCGCACGCGGTGAGGTGACAGGAGGACACGGCACGTACGGAGAGGGCTACGCGCTGAAGACGGATCGGACCGAGTGGACGGGATGGGTCCTCGCCTGCCATCTGTTGGTCTCCATTGAGAAGATGTTTCTTGCTGCGGCAGCTTGACGTTACACATGCAGACGTGTATAGATATGTGTGGAGGTGATGCGCATGGCAACCAATCTTCAACTCGATGACACGCTGATCGCAAAGGCCGCGAAGCTTGGCAAACACCGGACCAAAAAAGCCGCGGTCACCCAGGCGTTGATCGACTACATCCACCACTTGGAACAAGACAAGATTGGCTCGCTCTTCGGGACGATTCACTACGATTCTACATATGATTACAAGAAGCAGCGCGCGCGATCATGAAGGTCCTGGTGGACACCAGCGTCTGGTCTCTGGCGCTCCGGCGCGGGCGTCAGAGTGCATCCGCACCAGCCGTGGATCTCCGCAACCTGATCTCTGATGGTCGGGTGCGCATGATCGGGCCCATTCGGCAGGAAATCCTCTCAGGCATTCGTGATGAGGCGCAGTTCAGGGAACTCGAGGTCCATCTGGCTGCCTTCCCGGACCTACCAATCACAACCGCAGATCACGTGACAGCAGCGCAGTTCTTTAACCTCTGCCGCACGAAAGGGATCCAAGGCTCAAACACCGATTTTCTCATCTGCGCCGTCGCTATTCACCACACGCTCGCCATTTTCACGACGGACAACGACTTTACGTTATATGCTGCACACCTTCCGATCGTATTGCATGGCAGGACCTGAGGCGTCACACAACCGCCTCTTGCGCTAGAAAAGAGCAATCGTAATCGGTAAGGAGATGCCGTGGACGAAAACAGTGTTGCGGCGGTACTCGGTAAGCTGGATTTTGAGATCTTTGTCCTTACGGCTGCCCATCAGGACCGATGTAGTGGCCAGATTGTGTGCTGGGTGGTGCCGACGACGATCGTCACGAAGGTCCCCCGCATTCTGGTCGGAGTTGGCAGGACGACCTTTACCCGCGAGCTTATCGAGGTCAGCCGAAGGTTTGCGCTGAACCTCCTCGGGAAGGATCAATGGCCGTTGGTGGCCCACTTCGGTTTCCGGTCCGGCCGGGATATGGACAAGTTTGCGACTGTCCCCTTTGAGCGCGGGGTGACCGGCAGCCCAATCCTGCCAGGGACTGTCGGCTACATGGAGTGCGAGGTCAGGACGGTCCTCGATACCGGAGCTCACCTCTTTTACCTGGCTGACGTCATTGAGGGGAAGGTCGTGGCCGACCGAAGCCCTCTCTGCCTCCACCACTTGCCCGAAGTGTTACCCCCGCAGGACTTCGCCACCATGCGGCGGCTCCTGGAGCATGACGCCCAGTGTAATCTTCCGCTTCTCAAAAAACAGCTACCAGCAACAAGCTAAGCTGACAGCTTATCGCTGATAGCCGTCTTTCCCGACCCCCTAGGCCCAGTAACGATCCCCCACGGCCGGGGAGTATCTCGGTTTCGCCTAAGACCTCCTAGTGGGCCCAGGCGTCCTCGCCTCCACCGTAACGGCCCTTTGCCTCATGGCGCCATTCGACGAGTTCGTGGAAGATCCCGTCAAAGTACGTCTTAAAGTCGGGGGCCACATCGGCAACGGAGAGGATGCCAAGCAGCTTCTGGCCATCCTCGACAACAGGGAAGCGCCTGACTTTGCGCTGGCCAAAGAGCCGTGCAGCCTCAGCCATCTCGAAATCGGGAGCGATCGTGAAGGGGTTGCGGATCATGATCTCCTCAATCCGTGTAGTCTGTGGGTTCCGCGCTTCGGCGACACACCTGAGGGCGATCTCCCGGTCGGTAATGAGGCCGAAAAGCTTACCCTCGTTGGAGATCAGCACGCACCCCACTTTGTGGTCGCGCATCTTGCGCGCTACCTCGGCGGCGGTCTCCCACGGTGAAGCCGTCACCAACTCGGTCGTCATGCCGTCTCGCACCTTCATCTTACATCCCTCCTTCCAACTGTTCCTTTCGACCACCCCGTCTCAGAAACAGTACAGCCCTTTAGGCAGGCGGCAGGACCTAAAGGGCTGTACACTCAGCACGACCTCTTGCGAATTTGAACGCTCAAGCATTTCTACTTCCGTACCGCCCCCACGGACTACCTCCTCTCCATGGGGCACGCTTATACACATCGCCGCCTTCACAATAAATATAGTAACCAACCTCGTTCCTGTCAAGGCAGCAAGCTGTCTGGCCTGCGGGTTTAACAACATGCTAAATTTTTGTACCAGGCACAGGACGTGACCGGCTGGCCGACCATTGCCCCTCATGGGCGCTTCGCCACGAGGCAGTCTTTTTGCATGACGGGTACGATGTCGGTCAGATCGACTTGCGCGCAGATCTCCAGATCCACCCCAAAGCCTTTTCGAATAATCTCTTTTCCCCATTCGCAGTCTCGGAGCATCCCAGGCAGGTCGTCCCGATAGGTTGTAAAGAGTTGGTGGGAGGCCCTGGCGGCGTCGCTAAGCTCAAGCGCACGAGTAGAGATGCCGAGCAAGCGATCGATCAACATCCCGCTGCCCACAGCATCTTCCAGGCAGAAACGGCCATGTGTACCCGCGCACACAATGAGGATGTCGAGCCCGGTTCCTGTGAGCCAGCGCGCGGCGGCGGCCACGTTCAGGAATGAGCAGGCAATTATTGCCTGAGCTCCTGCGGCAGCCTGGAATGCGCGGGTTCCGTTGGTTGTCGTCAGGACAACTACCCTACCCTCGACGCGCTCTCGCCTATATTCGGCTGGAGAATTTCCAAGCTCAAAACCTACCGCCTTGTCTGCTCTCCGTTCTCCCGCAAGCAGGGCCCCTCCGCCTAGCCTTTGCGCGACGGCCCTGGCCTCGCTCAGCGTTCGTACGGGGATCACGCCAGCGCAACCGTGGTGCAGCGCCATGGTGATGGTCGTCGTGGCTCGTATCACGTCGATCACGGCCACCGCTCGACCAGAGGCGGAACGCCAGGCAGGATCCAACCGACCGAATGCCACATCGATGATCACGATGGTGATCCCAGCTCTGTAACCCCACGAGCGTCCCGCGCCAACTCCATTGACACCCCTCTGAAGACCTGCTATGAACAGGCGGTTATCACCTCTCAGCGGGAAGGTTCCGGACACAATGCGTGCGAAATTTTCGTCGGATCAAAAGCGAACCATAGCCACGCTGAGCGTCGCCATCGCGATTCGGATGCTCGGCATCTTTCTCGTACTTCCCATCTTTACGCTCTATGGAGAGCAATTTACCAGTTCCAAGCCGCTGATCGGCCTTGCCTTCGGTGCCTATGGGCTGACCAATGCCCTGCTTCAGATCCCGTTCGGCTGGCTGTCCGACCGATTTGGGCGGAAACCGCTCCTGCTCATCGGTCTCATACTTCACAGCGTGGGTTCCATCCTGGCCGCCGTCCCTCCCAACGTCTTCGCCCTCATCGCCGCGCGCCTGATCCAAGGGACCGGCGCCGTCAGCTCTGTCGCATTCGCCATGGTGGCCGATTCGGTCGATGAGAAGAATCGCGCAACCGCAATGGCCTTCCTCGGGATCTCCATTGGCCTCTCCTTCGTCGGCGGCATCCTGGCTGGACCGATGATCGCCAGCCTCAGCGGTTATGCGTCCCTCTTCTGGCTGTCCGGCCTTCTAAGCCTGCTCGCATCCATCTACGTGGCGGTTGCCATCAAGGAGCCGCCAAGGGAGCGAAGAACGGCTGACGTCTCTGCCGACCGGCCATCGGTCGCTTCGGTGTTCAAGATCGCCGGTATCATCAAACTGGGTGTCTGTGGATTCCTCACATCGTTCTCCATGAGCAGCTTCTTCTTCTACTTTCCCTTACTGGCTCGCCGCCACCTGCCCCTACAAAGTTACTACCTCTTGCTTGGCCCGATGGTCCTCGCCGCTGCTGTCGTGATGTTTGGGGCCTCCAGGGCAGCCGACCGGGGCTGGGCAAAATCGATGGGCGTGATGGCCTTCGTTGTTCTTGCGATCAGTGGGTGGCTGCTCTTTCGAGGAGCTGACCTTGGACTCCAAGCTCATCCGCTCGTGGTACTCACTATTGCGGGCGTGTTCTTCTTTGCCGGCTACACCAGCCTTGAACCGATCCTGCCCAGCCTTATCACCAATGCGTCACCGAAGACCATGTATGGGACAGCGCTGGGGGCTTACAGTTCCCTGCAATTCCTCGGCAGCTTCGCGGGCGGAGCGGCTGCGGGATTTCTCAGTACGCTAGGGACGGAGTTCGTGCTGGCAGCACTGCTGGTTGCCGCAGCTTCAGGCGTCATACTGATGGCCCAGGTAAAGACCGCATAACCTGGCAGTATCGCCTTGCACTGAAGAATTGGACGTATGGTCTTTTATACGAGCCGCCCCACAGTCCGGCTAGCGGATAAATCCTTCTTCGCTCTCTCTTCTCACCGCCTCGCGAATCTCGAAGCTCTTACGAAAATAGCAGGGGCGGCAGACACTCCGGACAATATCCGAGGTTGGCCCTTCCGCAAGGAGAAAGGTGTCCTGGAGTGTGATTGCCATGCCGCAAAGGAAACAGTAACGGGGCATCTCTTTCATTTTTCCCTCAAGCGGTGACCCGTGTTCGAGCCTGATGACACGGAGCACGGGGAAGATTTCCCTTGACAGTCTTTCCCATGTCCGCTTAAATCGTCCTCGGTCGTACGCTTATCGATGTGGGGCTGTGGCGCAGTTGGGAGCGCGCCTGACTGGCAGTCAGGAGGCCACGGGTTCGAATCCCGTCAGCTCCACCAATTACTTGACTCTTTCGTTGGCGCAGCCGATGCGTAGCCCAATCGTCCAGCCTTAGCATTCTCCCAGCGCAGCGGATAGGCGTCCTCGTGATCCGCAAACAGACGCCGGAACAAGCGCAACCATCCCAATCCTACGAGACCTAGTCCTGCGGCGGCCCTCTCCCGAGAGCCCGTACATCGCAGACCATCGCGCGCATTCCAGGCTATGTCCTGGATCCTAACTGTCCCCCTCGACTCCATTGTGCGACATCCTACCATAGCGCTCAACGAGAATCCAATAGCCTGGAGAGGGCAGAGATGGGGGGCAGTAATTCCGTATTGCCACCGGAGGACAGAGAGGAGCTGCACTCCACCCATGCGGTCTGCAACATACCCGTCTACTGGCCAGAACGCACGGATTGGTCTCCCCTCCTCTCTCTTAAAAGAAGGGATACCACTTTTTACCTCCAGGGTGGTACACTTTTCGTTACCGCTTTTGGTACATTATTGCATTACCGGTGACAGCAAGATGAAACTCACGGCCAACGGCATCGACATCCACTACACGATCGAGGGGGAGGGCCCGGTGGTGACTATGAGCCACGCCCTCGGGTGCGACCTCTCCCTGTGGGACGAGCAGGCTCAGGCGCTCAGGGTACGCTACCGGGTACTCAGGTATGATACGCGAGGGCATGGCCAAACCAGCGAGCCACCCGGCTCCTACAGCCTCGAACAGATGGCTGACGACCTGTACGGGCTGCTCACCGGGCTTGGCGTCAGGCAGACATATTTCGCGGGAATCTCGATGGGCGGGATGATCGGCCAGATTTTTGCGCTGAAGTACCCGATGCTACTTCAAGGCCTGATCCTCTGCTCCACCACCAGCCGCTACCCGGCGGCCATGCGGTCGACTTGGGTGGAGCGGATCCGCACTGTGGAAGCGAAGGGGATGGAGCCAACGGTTGAGCCTGCCCTTCAACGCTGGTTTACCCCGTCTTTCCGGGAACGCCGTCCAGATGTAATGGACCGCGTGAGGGTCATGCTGCGGAGCACGCCTCCGCACGGATATATCGGCTGCTGCCACGCGATCCCGACGATCGACGTCACCGATCGTCTCGATGAGGTTCGCTGTCCGGCCCTCGTCATCGCGGGCGAAGACGATCCAGGGACTCCGGTTGCAATGGCACGGGAGATCCACGCAGCCCTCCCCTCCTCCGAGATCGCCATACTGCGCTCCGCCTCGCATCTCTGCAACCTGGAGCAGCCGGAAGCTTTCAACCGCATCCTGCTCGACTTCCTCGATAAGGCGACCGGGTAACAGGAGGTCCCACCTGTCAGCTTCGAGAGGGGCACCGATGCTCCTCTCTGCTCTGCCTGAACGCGGACCTATAAAAAACAAGAGGGAGGTCCCACATCAGGACCTCCCTCTTGTTAAGAACCGCCGTAACGCTAGAGTCTTACTCGATTATCTCGAGGATCCGACTCGTGACACCAGAGGCGAGCTGCATGAGCTCAGCGCGAAGCGCCTTGCGCTCATCAAGGATCAAAATTTTATCGAGGTTGCCGAAGTTGCCTACCTCAATCGTAATAATTCGCTCCAACTTGTTCGCCAAGTGGTCCCCGAAGACGTGGAACCTCGAAACCCCTGGCTGAGCAAGCCAGAACTTCTTCATCTTGTCACACAAGAAGCGATCCAACGCCTCTTCTCGCCCTGGTTCAACTTCACACAATATGTGATAAACCATTGTACCTCCCCTTTCACGCCGGATTAAAGTTACGACAGCCTGCTCATCCTCCCCACGCGCTCAACCTCTGAAACGGCCCAACAGAAGCACAAGGCCTTTTGCGCAGTCAGAATGGCACGAAGGGCGACCTGTTGTCAATCAAATTACGGTTAGCGTGGTAACCATTCAGTTACGGGTGGAAAATCTCCCCTAACCCCTCTTTTCCAAAGAGGGGGACTAACCGTTTCCCCCTTTGAAAAAGGGGGATTAAGGAGGGTTTTAGAAAACTACCACATTTTATTGGTTCTTCCGGACTTTCTGTGGGTGGCCTGGCCTTCCCTTCTCCTCTTACCCACGCTAATCCTCGAAGAACCCTTATCTTATACAGTACCGCCCTTCATCCCAAGATGTAAAGCAGGCTCATCTGCGAGGTCTCTCACGCCGAGTTCCCGAGACTTTCCGCTTGACAACGGGATCGAAGAACGCTATCAAACTATGCCTATTCTGCTGGGGAGAGCCGCGAAAGAGGGCTTTTCCTATTGCTTAGTGTGGCTGTTTTTCACGTGACTTATCACATGGTTTCGGCTACATTTAGCGAGGTTTATCATTGATCGACTACTTCAAAAAGGTAGAAGGAGAACTGTGTGACTGACCAGACGGATTCGGTGTCTGTAACCCCTTACGGTATCCCACCTAAACAGGGCCTTTACGACCCGGCCTACGAGCATGACGCCTGTGGCGTAGGCTTCGTGGTAGACATCCAGGGTCGTAAGTCCCACGCCATTATCCAGCAGTCGCTAACGATCCTGAAGAATCTGCTTCATCGTGGCGCATGTGGCTGCGAGCCGAATACGGGAGATGGCGCCGGCATCCTTATTCAGATGCCCCACGCCTTTCTCGTCCGCGAGTGCGCCAAGATCGGGATCACCCTGCCTGCGCCGAAGCAGTACGGCGCCGGGCTGGTCTTTCTGCCTACTGACCCTTCGCAGGCCGCAAAATGCCGGGCGATCTTCGAGGAGCTGATCCTGGAAGAGGGGCAGACGCTCTTGGGGTGGCGGGACGTGCCGACCGACGACTCGTTGATCGGCCCCAGCGCCAAGGCCGCCGAGCCGACATTCAAGCAGATCTTCATTGGCCGTAACCCCGCCATCCAGGACGACCTGGCGTTCGAACGGAAGCTCTACGTAATCCGCAAGCAGGTCGAGCATGTGGTCTACGGCTCGGCCCTGCCGCAGAGGCAGCTCTTCTATCTGCCAAGCCTCTCCTCAAATACGCTGATCTACAAGGGGATGCTTTCCGCGGATCAGATCGAGACGATCTTCCAGGACCTCATGGACCCGGCTGTCGAATCGGCGCTGGCGCTGGTTCACCAGCGCTTCTCCACCAACACCTTCCCCTCCTGGCCGCTGGCTCATCCGTATCGGTATATGGCGCATAATGGCGAGATCAACACGCTACGCGGCAACATCAACTGGATGCGCGCCCGCGAGGCGCTGTGCGAATCCGAGCTACTGCCAGACCTCAAGAGGATCTTTCCGATCGTGCTAGAGGGTGGGAGCGACTCGGCGATCTTCGACAACGTCCTGGAGTTCCTGGTCATGGCCGGGCGTTCCCTGCCCCACGCCGTCCTCATGATGATCCCGGAGGCCTGGAGCGGTCACGAATCGATGAGCGAGGAACGTAAGGCCTTCTACGAGTACCACAGTTGCCTGATGGAGCCATGGGACGGGCCGGCCTCGATTGCCTTTACCGACGGGACGGTGATCGGGGCGGTGCTGGACCGGAATGGACTGCGCCCGTCACGCTACTACGTCACGAAGGACGGCCTGGTGGTCATGGCCTCCGAGGTGGGGGTGCTGGACATCCCGCCCGAGAATGTGCTGATTAAAGAGCGCCTGCACCCAGGCAGGATCTTTCTGGTGGACACCGCCCAGGGGAGGATCATCGACGATACTGAGCTGAAGCGCGCCGTTGCTACCGAGCACCCGTATCGGGAGTGGCTTGAGGCGAACCTGGTCCCGTTGGAGGAGCTGCCGGCGCCCTCGCACGTCCATGAGCCGGATCACGAGACCGTACTGCAGCGGCAGCAGCTCTTCGGCTACACCCACGAAGACCTGCGCATCCTGATAGGACCAATGGCCTTGAAGGGTGAGGAGCCGGTCGGATCTATGGGGACCGATACGCCGCTCGCCGTCCTCTCCAACCGTCCGCGTTTGCTCTATGATTATTTCCAGCAACTCTTTGCCCAGGTGACCAACCCCCCGCTGGACGCGATCCGGGAGGAGTTGGTGACTCAAATGGCGACTTCCATCGGGCCGGAACGGAATCTGCTCAAACCGGAACCTGAAAGCTGCCGGCAGATCAAATTGAAGACGCCGGTCCTCGACAACGAGGAGTTGGCGCGAATCCGCTATATGAATCTACCCGGCTTCAGGTCGATCACGCTGCCGATGCTGTTCCAGGCAGTCGAAGGTGGCAAGGGTCTCGATCATGCGCTAGAGGAGCTGTGCCTTAAGGCGAGCCAGGCTATTGCCGATGGCTACACCTTCCTCATTCTGTCCGACCGTGGTGTGTGTAAGGAACTGGCCCCGATCCCGGCCCTCCTCGCCACCGCCGGCGTCCATCATCACCTGGTCCGGGAAGGAACCCGGACGCGGGTCGGGCTGGTGATCGAGAGCGGCGAGCCGCGCGAAGTCCACCATGCGGCGTTGCTCATCGGGTACGGCGCGGGCGCTATCAACCCGTACCTGGCCTTCGAGACCCTCGACGACATGATCCGCGAGGGGCTGCTTCCGGAGATGGACCATAAGAAGGCCGTCAAGCACTACATCAAGGCGCTCAACAAGGGCGTCCTGAAGGTGATCTCCAAGATGGGGATCTCCACAATCCAATCCTACCGCGGCGCCCAGATCTTCGAAGCGATCGGGCTGGACAAGGCGTTCGTGGACCGGTGCTTCACCTGGACCGCTTCCCGGATCGGCGGCATCGGTATAGACGGGATTGCCGAAGAGGTGATCCTCCGCCATCGCAAAGCCTTCCCTGACCGGCCCGTCGGCCAGGCTGACCTTGAGTGGGGCGGTGAATACCAGTGGCGGCGAGACGGTGAGTACCATATCCTTAACCCTGATACGGTCTTCAAGCTGCAGCACTCCACACGGACCGGCCAATACACGGTCTTCAAAGAGTACTCAGCGCTGGTGAACAATCATAGCCAGAGCCTGTGTACCCTCCGGGGGCTGTTCGATCTCAAGCGCGCCGAGCAGCCGATCCCGATCGAGGAGGTTGAGCCCGTCGAGTCGATCCTCAAGCGCTTCGCTACGGGAGCCATGTCGTACGGCTCCATCAGCCAGGAGGCCCACGAGACGCTGGCCATTGCCATGAACCGGTTGGGCGCCAGGTCGAATACCGGAGAAGGGGGCGAGGATCCGGCCCGCTTCACGCCGGACCCCAACGGCGACTGGCGCCGCAGCGCCATCAAGCAAGTGGCCTCCGGCCGCTTCGGAGTCACCAGCGAATATCTGGTCAATGCCACCGACCTGCAGATCAAGATGGCGCAGGGCTCTAAGCCTGGTGAGGGCGGCCAGCTCCCCGGGACAAAAGTCTATCCCTGGATCGCCGCGGTGCGGCATTCGACTCCTGGCGTGGGCCTCATCTCGCCACCACCGCACCACGACATCTACTCTATCGAAGACATCAAACAGCTCATCCATGACCTGAAGAATAGTAATCCACGTGCGCGTATTCACGTGAAGCTTGTCTCTGAGGTCGGCGTCGGGACGATCGCGGCCGGGGTGGCTAAGGCCTTCTCTGATGTGGTCCTGATCTCAGGCCACGATGGCGGTACTGGAGCCTCCTCGCTGAGTTCCATCAAGCACGCCGGCCTGCCATGGGAACTCGGGCTAGCCGAGACCCAGCAGGTACTGGTGATGAACAGGCTCCGGGATCGGATCAGCGTCCAGGTCGATGGTCAGATGAAGACAGGGCGAGACGTCGTCATCGCCGCGCTGCTGGGCGCCGAGGAGTATGGCTTCTCCACGGCGCCGCTGGTCGTATCGGGCTGCATCATGATGCGTGTCTGCCACCTGAACACCTGCCCGGTTGGGGTCGCCACTCAGGATCCCGAACTCAGAAAGAACTTCTCCGGCAAGCCCGAGTATGTGGAAAACTTCTTCCGCTTCGTCGCCGAGGAGGTGCGCGAGCTAATGGCGGAACTTGGCTTCCACACCATGGATGAGATGATCGGCCGCGTAGATAAGCTCGACATGAAGAAGGCGGTGGAGCACTGGAAGGCCAAGGGGTTGGACTACTCGTCGATCCTCTATCGCCCGCAGGTCGGGCCAGAGGTGGCCATCCGTAAGGTGCGCGAACAGGACCATGGCCTGGAACAGTCGCTGGACATGACCACTATCGTCCCGCTCTGCCAGCCCGCGCTCGAGCGGCGTGAGCCGGTGGGCCTGCGCCTGCCGATCAGGAACGTCAACCGCACGGTCGGCACCATTCTGGGCTCCATGGTGACCAGCCGCTACGGAGGCGACGGCCTGCCGGAGGATACGATCCGGATCCACTTCACAGGGTCGGCCGGGCAAAGTTTCGGCGCCTTCATCCCTCAAGGGATCACGCTGGCCTTGGAGGGCGACAGCAACGACTTCCTGGGCAAGGGGCTGTCTGGCGGCAAAATCATCGTCTTCCCACCCCGTCAGGCGACGTTCGTCCCCGAAGAGAATATCCTGGTCGGCAATGTGGTGCTGTACGGCGCCACAAAGGGTGAGGCCTATCTCCGGGGGGTCGCCGGCGAGCGGTTCGCGGTGCGAAACAGCGGCGCCAATGCGGTGGTGGAGGGTATCGGCGACCACGGCTGCGAGTACATGACCGGCGGCCGCGTCGTCGTAATCGGTCGCACCGGACGCAACTTCGCTGCAGGGATGTCCGGCGGAGTGGCCTACGTCCTGGACAAAGCCGGAGACTTCAAGACCCGGTGCAATCTCAGTATGGTCGACCTGGAAGCCTTGGATACCACGGAGGATATCGAGGAGGTCAAGGCACTGCTGCGCCATCACCTTCACTATACCGGCAGTACTGTAGCCGAGCGGATCCTCGGGAGCTGGCAGACGATGGAGGCGAAGTTCGTCAAGGTGATACCAAAAGATTACAAACGGGCGATGAAGGCGCTGAAACGCGCCGAAATGGAAGGGATCCCCTGGGAGCAGGCGGTGATGATGGGCGCACATGGGTAAGCCGACCGGTTTCATTGAGTTCAAGCGCGAGAAACAGCCATATCGGCCGGTGGAGGAACGGATCCAGGACTGGCAGCAGGTGGCGCTGCCGTGGCCGGTAGAGGTGCTGAGGCGGCAGGGAGCGCGCTGCATGGACTGCGGCATCCCGTTCTGCCACCAAGGCTGCCCGTTGGGCAATATCATCCCGGACTGGAATGACTTGGTCTACCGTGACCGGTGGCGCGACGCCATCGAACGCCTGCACGCGACTAACAACTTCCCGGAGTTTACCGGAACCGCCTGCCCTGCCCCCTGCGAGGGCTCGTGCGTCCTTGGGATCAACAACGACCCTGTGACGATTAAGGCGATCGAGTTAGCCATCATCGAGCATGCTTTTGAGGCCGGATGGATCAAGCCAGAACCTCCAACCATTCGCAGCGGAAAAAAAGTGGCGGTAGTAGGCTCAGGTCCTGCAGGGCTTGCGGCGGCCCAGCAGCTCAATCGCGCCGGCCACTGGGTCACGGTTTTCGAGCGGGCCGACCGGATCGGCGGCCTCCTGCGCTACGGGATTCCTGAGTTCAAACTGGAGAAGCGGGTGCTGGACCGACGCCTTGATGTGATGGCGGAGGAGGAGATCCAGTTCCGCGTCAATGCGAACGTCGGGGTGAATGTGGCAGTTGAGGAGCTTCGACGCGAGTTCGATGCCATCCTCCTCGCCGGAGGGGCCACTGCGCCTCGCGACCTCGCGGTCCCGGGGCGCGAGTTGCGCGGAATCCACTTCGCCATGGAGTACCTGACCCTCCAGAACCGGCGCTGTCAGGGCGAGATCATCCCTGACGAGGCGTTCATCACCGCTAACGGCAAGCGAGTGGTCATTATCGGCGGTGGCGACACCGGCGCCGACTGCCTGGGGACGTCCCATCGCCAAGGGGCCCTCTCCGTCCATCAGTTCGAGTTGCTCCCCCAACCACCAGACACCCGGGCACCGAATAACCCTTGGCCCCAGTGGCCGGTCATCTTCCGCACCTCCTCCGCTCACACGGAGGGCGGCATCCGCGAGTTTTCGGTCTCCACAACCCGCTTCTCCGGGGAGAACGGTCAGATTAAGAAGCTACACGCGCATCGGGTCGAGATGACCACTGAAAACGGCCGGATGGCCTTCAGACCGATGCCAGGCACTGAGTTCGAACTGGAAGTCGACCTGGTCCTGCTGGCGATGGGCTTCCTGGGTCCGGAGCGCAACGGGCTGCTCAGCGATCTCAGGGTTAAGCTCACCGACCGCGGCAGCGTCTGGCGGGACAAGAACTGGATGACCAGTGTGCCCGGCGTCTTTACCGCAGGCGACATGCAGCGCGGCCAATCGCTGATCGTCTGGGCTATCGCCGAGGGCCGCAGCGCCGCCCATGGCATTGATCGCCACCTTATGGGCCACTCCAACCTCCCCGCCCCCCTGCCGTAACCCCAACAAGGCTTCCGTCCACGCTAAGGGCATAAGGGGCAGCAATGGACAAACCCGGAGCGAATATCCCCGGACCGCCACAGCGACGGAGATGCCTGCCTCGCCTCACCAAGACCTGTGGTGAACCGCGTCGAACCACCACTCTCCTACTGTGCTCTCTTGCAACCCTCGCAGCCATTGCGGGGCCGCTGACATCTGGATCTGGCCTGCTGCCGTCCGTAGGCGCCGCAACCCGGATGGCCGCTCCCGCCCAAGCGTCCTCTTTCGCCGGTCAGCTTCTGGTTGCCAAGGACGAACTTCAGGACCCGCGATTCGTCCGCTCTGTAGTCTATCTCCTCCACCATGACGCGACAGGAGCGATGGGGCTTATCCTGAATAGACCGGTCGCGGAAGCATCCCTGTCTGAGCTGCTGAAACAAGCCGGATTGGAAAGCATGGGGGTAAAGGGGGATATCCGCGTGCATTTTGGAGGGCCGGTTGAGTTGGGACAGGGATTCGTCCTGCATACTGCGGACTACAAGATCGAGGGCACCAAAGTCGTCAAGGACGGCATCGCCGTAACGACGCGGCCCGAGATTCTCCGCGCTATTGGCGCTGGGACCGGCCCGCGCAAGAGCCTCTTTGCGCTAGGCTATGCCGGCTGGGGCCCCGGCCAGATCGAGGCCGAAATCAAGGCCGGGGCCTGGGAGATCGTCCCGGCCGACGAAGCGATCGTATTCGATGAAAACGCCGAGACAAAGTGGGAACGCGCCATGGTCCGACGGACGATTCGTCTCTAATTTTTCATCTCATTCTATCCGAAGCCAAGTTATCGTTGTCACGAAAGTCCCCTCCCCGTTTCCCTTGAAAAGTTTGGTGGGCCGTGTTGGAATTGAACCAACGACCCGCTGATTAAGAGTCAGCTGCTCTACCAACTGAGCTAACGGCCCCACAAAAAATAGCGATCAGCGATCAGCTTTCAGCAAGATGCACAATACATCGCCTAATCTTTCCTGAATGCTGAAAGCTGATGGCTGATAGCTGTCCTACTGGTGCGCCCAGGGAGACTCGAACTCCCGACCTACTGCTTAGAAGGCAGCCGCTCTATCCGGCTGAGCTATGGGCGCAAGAGAACAGGGGATAGGGGATAGGGTACCGGAATCGTTTTAGCTTGTCGTCTGACGCCAGCATCTTCGCTTCCCACCCCTCAACCCTAGACCCTCTACCCTAAACCCTTTCTGTTTCTGGTGCGCCCAGGGAGATTCGAACTCCCGACCTACGGATTCGAAGTCCGGCGCTCTATCCAGCTGAGCTATGGGCGCAAGAGAACAGGGGATAGGGGATAGACCCTCTACTCTTGACCCTAAACCCTTCCTTTTTGGGGTGAACGAAGGGACTCGAACCCTCAACCCCTGGAGCCACAGTCCAGTGCTCTGCCATTGAGCTACGCTCACCATACGAGTGCTGTCAGCTTCCAGCCGCCAGCGATCAGCTTCAACGATTCTTTGGTGCGCCTGGCCCGATTTGAACGGGCGACACACGGCTTCGGAGGCCGTTGCTCTATCCGGGCTGAGCTACAGGCGCGAAAGACCAGAGTATAGGGTGTAAAGGAACTCCGCAGCGATCCCGTCTCGTCTCTCCGCCCTAAACCCTACTTTGTGGTCGGGGCGAGAGGATTTGAACCTCCGACTCCCTGCTCCCAAAGCAGGTGCGCTACCAGGCTGCGCCACGCCCCGTCCTCCATCCTTCCCAACTCAAACCGCCGACATCAACCTCTGATCAGCTTAAACCGTCGCAGACGAGAGGCGCCGCAACAAGGATTTTGTTTTCTCGATGGCACGCGCGCGATGACTGATTCGATTCTTCACGTCCGGTGGAAGCTCGGCCATCGTTACGCCAAGGTCGGAGACGATAAAAATAGGATCGTAGCCGAACCCACCATTGCCGCTAGGAGCCTCAGCGATGCTCCCGTGACAGATCCCATGAAAAATGGACAGCTCTCCTCCTGGACCGGCCACAGCCACCACACACTGAAAACGCGCCCCCCGCTGCGGGAGCGGCATCCCATCCAGCAACTCAAGGATGCGCTGATTACGCTCTTGATCAGTGGCTGTCAGACAGAGGTAACGGCCGGAGTGAACCCCGGGCTGTCCTCCGAGAGCGTCTACCTCAATGCCGGAATCATCCGCGAGAGCCCAGCAACCGCTGATCTCTGCGGCTGCCTTTGCCTTGGCAGCGGCGTTCTCCGCGTACGTAACGCCAGACTCGACCGGCGGAATATATCCGTGAAGCGAGGCGAGCGACAAAAAAGAAATCCTCAGATCGCTGAGGATGGCTATGATTTCCTGAAGCTTTCCTACGTTCGCCGTAGCCAGCACTAACTGCATTCTAGAAACCTCGCCCCCTGATGTCAAGCGACATCTTTAGGCCGTCTTCAGGCCGTTGAGCTCAGCCCCCAAAAGTTGGCGTTGAAGGTCAACGAGCTTGTCGATACCTTGCGTCGCCATGTGGAGCATCTGGTCTAACTGGGCCTTATCGAAGGGAACCTCCTCGGCGGTCCCTTGGATCTCGACGAACTTTCTGGAGCCTGTCATCACCACATTCATATCCACCTCGGCCATGGAGTCTTCGGCATAGTTCAGATCCAGCAAGAGTTCTCCATCCACATATCCGACGCTCACACCAGCTACGAAATCTTTCAGGAGTGGTCTCTTGAGTTGGCCGTTCTCTTGAAGGCGAGAGAGCGCGTCGACCATTGCTACAAAGGCCCCTGTGATAGCGGTGGTTCGAGTCCCTCCGTCAGCTTGAATGACGTCACAATCGACCAGCACTGTCCGCTCCCCCAATCGTGTCAAATCGATCACCGCCCGCAGGGACCGGCCGATGAGACGCTGAATCTCGAACGTTCGGCCGCTAGCCCTCCCGGTCGCCGATTCCCGAGGTATCCTCGTCTTGGTCGAGCGGGGGAGCATCCCATATTCCGCAGTGACCCACCCCTGCCCGGTTCCACGCAGGAACAGCGGAACCTTTTCCTCTACCGTGGCCGTGCAGAGGACTTTAGTCTCACCAACCTCAATAAGCAGTGACCCCTCAGCATACTTGAGAAAGCCGCGGTCCACCTTTACCGGCCTATTCTCATCAATCTTCCGACCATCACTCCTCACAGTCTCTCCTTTCGCGCAATCACCTATCAACCATCTCAAAAGACGTACTGTGGCAGTAGAGCCATTCGTGTGTCAACATGTCCTGCCAATGTTGAAATCTCCGCTCCCTCCACGAGGATCTGCACGCGCCTGATCTGGACGAAGTTCGAGGCGAGGGTATTCACAATAGAGAATACGGTGTAGAGCTCCCCTTGAGCGCCGCCAGACAGACGATCCAGTAATCCCTGATTGAAATCGACGTACGCAGTCCCGGATGAATCAATAAACAGATTGAGGAGCTTGGCATCCCGAGGGATCGTCGGTGCTAGACCGCCACCCTTCGGCCCATTTACGAGCTCAGTCAAGGCTCGCTTGGCATCTTCTGTCGTCGTAGCTCCACCTCCAATCTCTCTGGTCTCCTCGTGGAACGAATTGCCGTCACTCGCTACAAAGAAGAGCGCTACGGTTTTTCTCTCACTTTCAAACGCCGACTTCATCGGCTCCGAGGCGGTACGCTGGACAGCGGGTCTATTCACCGTGACCGATTCGTTGTTCCAAAGAACGATCGCACCGACGATCACCACCAGCAGAGCGGTAAAGACGATCGCAACCTTTATCTGACGCATTGTCATATTTCCACAACCCTCGTAACTACTTAGCTAGATAGACTGTAGGCTGTTAGACTGTAGGAACGCGCACGGATGAGCCAGGCGTTTCCGAATGCGACGCGAAAATCACACTTCCTTTCACTGTGAGATTGCTACGGTCGACTTTGTCGGCCTCGCAATGACAGGGGGGGTACAGACATCACACCTACCCGCTTTTCATACCTTGCTTTAAACTGGCCGATGCCGGCCAGCAGAGCCTCTGCAACCTGCTGTCGATACGCCTCCCGCTCAAGCTTTTGCTCTTCCTGCGGGTTCGTAATAAAGGCCACCTCCACGAGGACCGACGGCATCGCCGCTCCGATGAGAACGAAGAAGGGCGCCGACTTTACCCCGCGATTGTCTACTTTGAGACTCTGCCCGAGTTCGTTCAGGAGCAGCTCTGCTAACTCGCTGGATTCCCTCACATAGAACGTTTGGGCCATATCCCAAAGAACGCCTTTCAATCCTCGCTGCGCATCCTGGCCGACACCCTCGAGGTTGAGGGCTATATTTTCTCTGACGGCAGAAGCCCTTGCGCCACGATCGGATGGTTCACGGCTTAAGAAATAGGTCTCAAAGCCGGCAGCACGACTCCTGGGAGCTGCGTTGACGTGCAAGCTAATGAAGAAATCCGCTCGGTGTCGATTAGCAACCAGTGTCCGGCTCTCAAGTGGGACAAAGACATCCTCCGTCCGAGTCATGATGACCTTCATCCCAAGGTTCTTCTCGAGCAATCGCTGCAACCTGAGGCCGATATCAAGGGCGACATCTTTCTCCTTCACTCCCGACTGGCCGATCGCACCAGGATCCCTTCCTCCATGGCCAGGATCGATCACCACCGTCTTCACGATATGCTCTGGTGACAATGCGCCGGACGGCTCAGTCGGTTCGACACCTGGAGCAATCGGTTTCGGGTGGTCTGCTCGTCCAGATGCCGTTTTAGTCACGGCATCGGTTTGCGGCAAATTCAACTCCAGCTCTTCGCGCGGGAAGAGATCGACGACAATCCGATCAGGGCTCTCCACGGCGAACGCCTTGCTCCTCAACCGGCGCCCAGCCCCATGGATCGTGATCTGGCTATCACGCCCAAGCTGCCGAGTTTCAATCGAGTCCACAAGGCCATCAGAGACCTGGCTGGATTGGATGGTGGGGCTCGCAACCCCGTGCTTCACCTCTAGCACAACTCGTCCCGATGCGCCTTCCTCCTTGAGGACGAAATCGTGCGGTCGCGTTCCCTCCAAGACGACTCGCGTATGATCCGGGTATGTGCGAAACCGCAAGGCGTGCAGCGAGTACGCTGCTTCACCGATCCTGGCCACCCGCGCCTCAGGATCCCAGTTGACTCGGCTTTCACCGTATCGTGCGCCCAGCGCAATTGGCAGGAGCTCGAGTGGAACAATCACACTCCCTCCGAGCCTCCGAGGCGACAGCGAGAGCTGGACGACGCTTTTTCCCACTCGAACTTCAGGAGAGCCGACTGCTACTAAAAGGGAGGAACTCCCAAGCTGGATTCGATAACTTCGATGCGGGCGCACTTGCTCCAAGGGCTTTCCTACAGCCCTGGCCAAGCTCGCTAGCGACAGATATTCGGCGCCGTGGACCCTAACGGATGCAAGGGTGAAGGATTCCTTCTCGAGATATAGCCTTACCTGGGCCGCCTCTACAAAGGAAAAGTGTACAGCCGCAATGGCTATGGGCAAAAATAATATGACTCGCTTTACGAAAATAATTGGATTCGCCTCTTCAAGCTCAAGCCAGTTCTCTCGTCCTGCCGTTGACCAGTAAGTTCGAGCATCGCTTGAAAGGAATTATGTCTCTACCTCTCGTCGTTGTCAAAGGCATGGAGCCCACATCGAAAAGAAAAAAGCTCACACGGAAGTTCACATGTGAGCTTTTTAAAATGCTCCTGGCGGCGACCTACTCTCCCACGCAGTTGCCCACGCAGTACCATCGGCGCTGGAGGACTTCACTTCCGTGTTCGGGATGGGAACGGGTGTTTCCCCTCCGCTATAGCCACCAGGAACCTTGCAAAAACCTTCAAAATCCTTCTAACTCACCGTCGTATCACCAAATTAGGGCTCAATACTCATCTACGGAACTGAACCGATCCGAATTCGCTCCTTAATTCTCGCAAACTGTTTGCGCCCCAGAACCTTCCTGGCAATCAGTTCGTCGAGTTTACGATACGGTCGTTGTCGAACAATTCGCTCAGCTAACTCTTTTCCAATACCAGGAAGCTTCGAAAGCTCTCGAACTGTCGCGAAATTCAGATCAGTCTTGCGCGTTGTTGGCTTGACGATAACATTGTTATCTTCAGGCGATGCACTCGCCTCGAATTCGGGCCATGCAACCGAGGTCACGAAGCCTATCGCAGCGAGCATATACATAGCCAGAAGAGCGATCCGTTTTATCACCAAGAATCCAGAACAGAGTTAAGAAATAATTGGGGTCAAGCCTCACGACCTATTAGTACCAGTAAGCTGAACGCATTCCTGCGCTTACACATCTGGCCTATCAACCTTGTGATCTACAAGGGGTCTTTAGGAGCTTGCGCCCGGGAGATCTCATCTTGGGGTGGGCTTCGCACTTAGATGCTTTCAGCGTTTATCCCTTCCGAACATAGCTACCCAGCAATGCCCTTGGCAGAACAACTGGCACACTAGAGGTTCGTCCATCCCGGTCCTCTCGTACTAG
>Ga0080064_1001558_pt1 | contig 45375 bp, 47 predicted proteins | sample Subgrocontami54m_FD_69260 | JGI IMG/M metagenome (GOLD analysis project Ga0080064, IMG submission 69260) | Subsurface groundwater microbial communities from S. Glens Falls, New York, USA - GMW46 contaminated, 5.4 m (SPADES assembly) (version 2) ...
CGCCGGTGCGGGCAGAATTCCTCGACCAGGCCGATACGGCCGGCGGTGTCGCGAAAGGCGACCAAATCCTCGCCCAAGAGCCGCACCCGCGCCGGCGGCCCGTCGGGCTCGGCGATCTCGCTCGACAGCAATGCCGGGATCCAATACCGCCGCATGGTATTGCCCATCGGGGTGTCCGGCCCCACGCGCGTGACCAGTTCGTTTTCCTCGGGTGAGAGCATCGCTGATTCTCCTGGCTCGATCCGCCGGCATCGTAGGAGCCAAGAATAGCCTATTTCCGCGCGAACGGGAGGGGTTTCGCGACGATCCGCGCCAAGTCGGGCCGGCTTATGTGCTAAACCGCCGCGCCCCAGGCTCCAGACTCGAACAGCCGAGGAAACCGCCGGATGCTGACCGACGCCCTGATGAGTTTGCCGGTGGCGGCATGCGCGGGGCTGGTGGCGATCTTCGTGCTCGGCGGGATGGTCAAGGGCGCCCTCGGTATCGGCCTGCCGCTGGTGCTGATCCCGCTCGCCACCCAGTTCCTCGAATTGCCGGCGGCGGTCGCGCTGCTGACCTTGCCGATGGTCGCGACCAATATCAGCCAGGCCGCCGAGGGCGGGCATACCGGCGCGGCGATCCGGAATCTGTGGCCGATCCTGGTCATGCTGGTGCTGGGCACGCTTGTCGGCGTGCATCTGCTGATCAGCATCGACCGGCGAGTGCTGAACGGCATCGTCGGCATCAGCTTTGTATTGCTCGCGGCGATGCTGCTGAGCATGCCGCGGCTGCGCATCGACCGGCGGATCGATCCCTGGGCGGGACCGCTGGTCGGGTTGTGCGCCGGGCTGCTCGGCGGCATGTCGGCGATATTCGGCCCGCCGATGATCGCCTATATGGTCGGCCGCGGCAGCGACCCCGACATCTTTGTCAAGCACATGGCGATTCTCGCGCTGACCGCGAGCCTGACCTTGCTGGCGGCGCTCGGCGGCTCGGGATCGCTGGCGCCGGCCGACCTCCTGGTTTCCGCCGCGGCGATGATCCCGATCCAGCTCGGCATGCCGCTCGGCCGCTGGCTGCGCCGCCGGATCGCGCCGGCGGTATTCCGGGTCGGGGTGCTCGTCGTCCTCGCCCTCGGCGGGATCGACATGCTGCGGCGCGCATTCTGGTAAACGCGGTAAGATAGGCCGCGCACGAGGGGGATCGCATCATGTCCAGCCAGGAGCCAAACCAGGAGCCGAGCCCGGTCGCCCGAGCGGGCGCGCATCCGTCGCACCGCCGCCGTGCCGCGCACAAATGCCAGGTGTGCGGCGAAGAGTTCACCAGCCACGGCGTGTTGCCGGCGAGTCTGGTGCGCCACAACGTCGTGGCCCTGATCGCCGAAAAGCTTCCCGCCTGGGACCCCGCCGGCTTTATCTGCCGGGCCTGCCTCAACGGGTTCCGGCGCGAATTCATCCGCGCCCAGATGGAGCAGGACCGCGGCGAAGTCTCCGCCCTCGAAGAAGAGGTGATGCGCAGCATGCACGACGGCGAGCTGATCGCCGACAACCTCAACAAGGAATTCGACCGCTCGCTGACCTTCGGCGAGCGCGTCGCCGACCACGTCGCCGAGTTCGGCGGCAGCTGGCGCTTTATCATCCTGTTCTTTGTCGTGTTGATCGTTTGGGTGATCTTCAACACCGCCTATCTGCTGTTTCAGCCGTTCGACCCGTTCCCCTACATTTTGCTGAACCTGGGGTTGTCGATGCTGGCCGCGATCCAGGCGCCGATCATCTTGATGAGCCAGAACCGCCAGGAGGCGCGCGACCGGATGCGCGCCGAAAACGACTACAAGGTCAATCTGAAGGCCGAACTGGAGGTGCGCGCGGTCGGCGACAAGCTCGACCAATTGATCCACCACCAATGGGCGCATCTGCTGGAAATCCAGCAGATCCAGATGGAAATGATCGAGGACATGATGGCCCAACGGGGGCGGTAGGGGGACGACCGCCTGGTGTTTCGTCATCCCGGCGCAGGCCGGGACCCACGGTTCCAACGCACGAGAAGCGGACAAGTGGGTCCCGGCCTGCGCCGGGATGACGGCGGTCCGGGATGACGGGGATAACGGCCGCCGGTGATGGTTGTGCTATACTCGCGGGCGTAACGCTGGGCCGGAAACCGCCGCGATGGTTGATTTCACAAATCGGGCTGAAGCGCGCAGATGGCTTGAAAAGCAACCGCGCGAGGTCTCGGTCGCGATCGCGGCGCGCGCGGCCTTGCGGGTATTGCCGCTGATCCGATCCGACGTACGAAAGGACACGCGGCGCACGCGCGCGACCATCATATTGCCATGTTTTCGTGCTACGGCGGTGCCGTGGGTTGCCGCCAAATATCCAACCCACGGCACCGAGCTTCGATCCGCCGCCACCTACGCCGCCGACGCCGCCACCTACGCCGACGCCGCCGACGCCGCCGACGCCGCCGACGCCGCCGACGCCGACGCCGCCTTTATCGACACCGGCGCCACCGCAGACCTGCGCCGGGCGCTCGCCCAGACGCTCGCCGGGCGTCCGCTGTGGCCGGGCGCGGCTCCGGATTGGGCCAACGAGCGATGGGACCAGCTCAAGCGCGGCCTCCTCGCCGCCAACGAGGATTGGCAGGTGTGGACCGAATGGTACGACGGGTTGCTAGCCGGTCGCGCGCTGTCGGAGCCGATCGCGCTCGCCTACGTCGCCCCGACCGAAGAGATGTGGAAAGCCGGCCCGAAAATCGCCAACGCCGAGATCAAGCGGCTGATCGAGGAAGCCCGAAAGAACGCCGAGCCGCCCGACGAAGCCAGCCTGCCACCGCAATCCCCGCGCGCCGCGACAATGACCATCACGCCAGCGGGGGTCATCGGCCTCGCCCCGGCCGGGCCGACCGACCGCCTCGCCGACACGGCCGAGGTGCGCGACTGGTACGACGAGACCCGCCGCAAGGCCAGCGCGCTCGCCCAGGACGGCCCCAACATGATCGGCCCGCGCCTCCACGCCAGGGTAGCGGAGTGCGAGCTTCGGCTGCCGGAACGCATGTCCGAAGCCAACGAGCGGCTGGTCTGGTCGGGCCTCAATACCTTGCGCTGCATGATCGCCGCCCACGATCGGGTCGGCGGCGACCCGGATGCCTACGATGCGCTCGCCGCCGGCCCGGCCGAACGGCTGCGCGACGTGGTCGAGACCGGCAACCAGCTGATCCTGGCCGACCCGAAATTGCGCGAGCGCGATCAGCACCGTCTCGGCCCGCAGGAGCACAACCGCGCCGTTGCTGGGCTTAGAATCGCGATCACGATCACGCCCGACATGGCCGCGGATCGCGGTGTTACCAATGTCGAAGCCGGGACTGAACTGAGCACGACTCTAGAAACCGCCCAGCCCTATCTCGCCGCCGCGACGGAACCCGACGTGCCGAGCAGGCTCGCCGTCGAGCACGCCGCCGCGACCCACGACAATGCTATCGTCCTCTTGGTGCAGTCGGTTTATGGCCCCGTCCGCAGGCTCTTTGCGAACGCCGGGGCGGACGTTACGAGCGGCTTCTACCGCGCTGCCGGGGCTTGGGTCTTTACAACGCCAGTGCTGAACCACATTGCACCGGCGGTAGTCGACTTTGTCGTGTCCCATTTGCCGCTAATGGCGACCTACGCCGCCAGCGCCTACGACCACATGCCATCCTTCGGGCAGGCGATCCAATACCTCAAGACCTTGGTTCGCTCCGCCGACGACAAGGAGTGAACTCGCCCCGCGCCGCTCGTCATGGCCGGGCTTGACCCGGCCATCCGCGTCTTCTTGGGCGAGGAAGTTGCCTGTCGCCAAGACGTGGATGGCCGGGCCAAGCCCGGCCATGACGAATGAAAGAGACGATTCAAGCCGGGTGGAACTTGCTCTAGCAGGCCCGAGCGGCTGATCGGTGGGTCCCGGCCTTCGCCGGGATGACATTCGTTGGGGATTAAACCTCCCCCTCGGCCTTGAGCAACCGCACGGTCGTGCGCAAGGCGGTTTCGGTGTCGGCGAGTTCGGCTTCGCCGTGGGTGCACGAGATCACCCCGCCGGGGTGGCTGTTGAAATCGACCCCGTTCAGCATCAGGCCGAGGCGCAGTTTGTGGACGATGTCGGCGTTCTTGGTGCCTTTCAAATGCTTGGCCGACAGGGGCAGCGGGTCGAACGCGGTCGGGTCGATCGCGATGCCCTCCGGGTTGGTGAAGATCTCGATCGACGAGAACGTGCCATAGGCGGCCCAGGGCAGCCGCTCCTCGGCGAACACCGCGTTGAGGCGCCGGCGCAGCGCGTCGCCATAGGCGGTGGCGCGGGCGCAGGCATCGGTTTCGGCGACGATCCGCAACGTCGCGATGCCGGCGGCGGCAGATAACGGGTTGGCGTTGAAGGTGCCGGGGTGGGCGATCTTTTCCTTGCCGGAATTCTTGGTGACCGCGAAATCGAGCAGGTCGAGAATGTCCTTGCGCCCGGTGACGGCACCGCCCGGCAGGCCGCCGGCGAGGATCTTGGCCAAGGTGGTCAGGTCGGGGGTGATGCCGTAGGCGGCTTGTGCCCCGCCCGGCGAGACGCGGAACCCGTTGACCACCTCGTCGAAGATCAGCAAGACGCCGTGCTCGGCGGTCAGCCGCCGCAGCGCGTGCAGGAATTCGGGGTCGATCGGCAATCGCCCGCCATTGGCGCCGGTCGGCTCGATGATCGCGGCGGCGATCTCGCCGTGATGCTGTTCGAGCACCCGCGCGAGGCCAGCCTCGTCGTTCTGGTCGCACAGCAATACGTTGCCGGCGACCGCGTCGAGCACGCCGGTCGTCGCGGTGCCGTCGAAATGGTTGGTGTGGCCCGAAGTCATGTGGTCGTGCCAGCCGTGGAAATGATGGTTGAAGCGGATGATCTTGGGCTTTTCGGTAAAGGCACGCGCCAGCCGCACCGCCATCAAGGTCGCCTCGGTGCCCGAACTGGTGAAGCGCACCCGCTCGGCCGACGGAATCAGCCGCATGACCAACTCGGCCCAGGCGATCTCCAATTCGTGGCTGGCGCCGTAATGGGTGCCGCGGTCGAGCTGGGCGTGGACCGCCGCCATCACCTCGGGGTTACAATGCCCGAGCAGCATCGCGCCATGCCCGCCGAAATAATCGACGTAGCAGCGCCCGTCGACATCCCATTTTCGCGGCCCCCGCGCGCGGTTGATGTAGAGCCCGTACGGCTCGATGTAGCGCGAATCGTGGGTGATGCCGGACGGGAACAGCGAAGCCGCCTGCTCGGCGCGGGCGGCCGAGCCTGGGGTCGCGGCCCGGTAGGCGGCGATGATCGGCGAGTTGGTCGGCAAGGTGTCGGGCATGATGGCGGCTCCGGCTCGGCTCGTGCTCCATTCTTGTAGGCCGGCCGCTCGCCAGGGGAAAGGTCGTCATTGCGAGAAGCCTATCGCGCGACGATGCGATCTCGTTCCACGAGGGAGCAAGACGGAACCGGATTGCTTCGCTACGCTCGCAATGACCGATTTGGAGACCGGCGATGACCCATCCCTACGAGAGCGAACTGCGCGCCCGCTTTGGCTTCGACCTCGACCTCGGCGAGCCGGCGGGCGACGGGCTGCCCGACGACACCTGGCTGCACCGGGTATTGACGCGGCGGACCCAGCGCCGGTTCGACGCCCGACCGGTGCCTGATTCGCTGGTCAAATTGCTGCTCGCGGCGGCGTTTTCCGCTTCGTCGAAATCGGATTTTCAGCAGGCATCGGTGATCTGGTTGGGCGACCGGGCTCGCCGCGACCGGCTCGCCGCCTTGTTTCCCGACATGCCGTGGATCGGCACCGCCCCGGTTTTCCTGGTGTTTCTCGGCGACGCCCGGCGCCTCGACCGGATCGGCGAATTGCGCGGCCACGATCAGGACAACGGCACTTTCGAAGGCTTATTCAACGCCACGATCGACGGCGCGCTGGCGTTGCAGAGCTTCACCCTCGCGGCCGAGACCGTCGGACTCGGGTGCTGCCCGATCAGCGTGTTGCGCAATCATATCGGCGCCGTCGCCGAGATCCTGAATCTGCCGGACAAGGTGTTTCCGGTGGCGGGGCTGTGCGTCGGCTACCCCGCGCAGACCGGGTTCATCAGCATGCGGCTGCCGCCCCAGGTCACGGTCCATCGCGATTTTTACGACGAATCGGGACTGGCGGAGGCGGTCGACGCCTACGACCGGCGCCGCGACGCGCGCCACTCGATCCATGATCGCCAACGCGACCCGGCGCGCTTTGGCAGCGCGGAATTCTACGGCTGGTCCGAGGACAAGGCGCGCCAGGCGACGACCCCAGAGGGGGTCCGCTTCGCCGCCTGGCTGAAAGCTCATGGGTTCAGTTTTGAATAAGGCGTGCCTCGAATAGAAAAGGCCGCCCCGAGCAGGGACGGCCTTTCCCGTAAATTACCTGCGGCCGGTCACGGCCGCGCCGGTGCCCTTCTAGGCACGGATCTCCACGAGAGCGGGGATCCTGGTCACGGCAGCGGCCGACCGCAGTTGATCGTTAGACACAGGATCACCTCCTTTCAGTTGTTACGACGACGGCTATAGTTTATGGGCGCGGCACGACAACGACAAGCGATCTTCATTGCAACGCAATACTCGCCGGCGAGCGCCTTGACCGCGCGGGCTTTGGAGGTTTTCCAGATCGGGGCGGCGCCGTGACAATGCGCCGCAGCCGCGGTCCCAGAACGCGAATCGCCCCCAGCCCGCCGGGTCGCGCCGCACGCGCGCGTATTGCCGCCTGCCCGCTTCGTGGCATGATGCCGCCCGCAACCAGTTGACCCGGAACCAGTTGATGAGCCGCCAGACGATGACGACAGAAGCCGGAACCGGCGCCACCGACCGTATGACCGTCAACGGGATCGATCTCGAAGTGTTGCGCCGCGGCGCCGGGCGTCCGGTTCTGTTGCTGCACGGCATGGACAGCGTGTCGCCGGCCGCGCCCTATCTCGACCTTCTCGGCAGGCATGCCGAGATCATCGCGCCGTCGTCGCCGGGCTTCGGCCATTCGCCGCGGCCGGACGATTTCGACACGATCTACGATCTGGTGCATCTCTATCTCGCGTTGCTCGACGAGCTGCCCTACGACAAGGTCACATTGCTCGGGCTGTCGTTCGGCGGGTGGCTCGCCGCCGAGATCGCCGCGGCGTCGAGCCACCGGCTCGACAAGCTGATCCTGGTCGACCCGGTCGGGATCAAGATCGGCGGCCGCGAACAACGCGACATCCTCGATGTGTTCAATACCAACCCGGCCGAGGTCAAACGGCGCAGCTGGCACGACGAGGCGCGCGCGCCCGATTTCGACGCGATGAGCGACGACGAGCTGGTCGTCCACGCAAGAAACTGGGAGGCGCTGTGCCTCTATGCCTGGCACCCCTACATGTATAACCCGCAATTAAAACAGTGGCTCGGCCGCATCCGGGTGCCGACCCTGGTGTTGTGGGGCGCGGGCGACCAGGTGGTGACGCCGGATTACGGCCGCGCCTATGCCGGGTTGATCCCGAATTCGCGGTTCGAATTGATCGAGGGCGCGGGGCATTACCCCGAACAGGAGCAGCCCGAGCGGTTCGTCGAGCGGATCGCCGCGTTTTTGAAGAGCTGACAGGATAGGCGGTCATTGCGAGCGCAGCGAAGCAATCTCGTGCCGAATGCGTATTCCCGACGAGATTGCTTCGCTGCGCTCGCAATGACGAGGGGATGACATGCAGGCTTGGTATCTGTGCGAGAACCCCTACCCGTTCGTGCCTCAGGAGGTGCTCGACCAGGTCGATTCGGTGCGCGCCAGCCTGCCTAACAAATATTGCGACCCCAAGGTCGCGGCGCAATTGTTCGAGGAATGTCTCGACGAGTACCGGCTGTGCGACGAGGTCGGGCTCAACATCATCTCCAACGAGCACCATTCCGGCATCAACTGCCTGTACAGCGCCAGCCCCCTGATCCTCGGCATCCTCGCGCGAGAGACGAAAAACGTCCGCATCCTGAGCCTCGGCACCCTGGTCACCGCCCGCCCCGATCCGGTCCGCATCGCGGAGGAATACGCGACCGCCGACGTGATCTCGCGCGGCCGCATCGATATCGGCTTCGTCAAGTCAGGCGGTTCGGAGATGGCATCGGCCAACTCGAACCCGATCGGCAATCTCGAGCGCTTTTGGGAATCGATCGACCTGATCAAGAAGACTTTGAGCGAGCATGACGGACCGTTCAGCTGGGAGGGCAAGTATTTCACCCACCGGCACGTCAACATCTGGCCGCGGCCCTATCAGCAGCCGCACCCGCCCCTATGGGCGGCGACCGGCGACCCCGAGACCTCGGTCGAATTGGCTCGGCGCGACATCATCAACGCGACCTTTGTTCGCGGCCCCGACGGCACCAAGAAATCCTGGGACGCCTATCGCCAGGCCCGCAAGGATTTCGGGATGCCCAAGGCCGGCCCCGACCGCTTCGCCTATATGGGGTTCACCTATGTCGGCGACAGCGACGAGGAAGGCATGCGGATCGGCGACAAGGCATTGTGGTTTCTGCGTGTCGGCGCCCGCTCGGCGACCCAGTACTCGCGCTCGTTGCCGGGCACCAACCCGCCGTCGCAGGCGCCGCTATTGTATCGCAGCGCGCCGCCGCCGGGGCGCTCCACTGGCCTGGCCAGCGGCGTCCCGCATGTCGGCCGCCCGGCGGCAGCGTTCCGCAACGTCACCGCCGAGCAAGCGGTCGCGCGCGGCGTCATGTTCGCCGGCAACCCGGACACGGTGTTTCGTCAGATCATGGATTTCTACGACAAGGTCGGCGGGTTCGAGCATTTGATCCTGATGGGTCGCTCGGGCTTCATGACCCACGAAGAAGCGGAAAAAGGTATCAGGATGTTCGCCAAAGAGGTGTTGCCGCGGCTGCGCGAGGTGGTACACCACGACGAATGAACGGCGCCGAGCCGATAAACCGGCGCCATGGGGGAGCAAACCAAATGGCACAGACGCAACAAGCTGCACCCGGGACCGGATTGCGCGGGATCACCGGCTATCAATGGCTGGTATTGTTCGTGGCCTGGGCCGGGTGGTCGCTCGACATCACCGATTTTACGCTTTATGGGCTGGTGTTGCGCCAGGCGCTGACCGAGTTGCTCGGCGGCACCGCGACGATGGCGCAGATCGGCTCGGTCGGCGGCCTGTTGACCACGATCGGCCTTCTGGGGTGGGCGGTCGGCGGGTTCTTTTTCGGCATCATCGCCGATTATCTCGGCCGGGTGCGCACTTTGGCGCTCAGCATCCTGATCTACAGCGTCTTCACCGCCTTGCAGGGGTTTGCGCAGGAGGTTTGGCAGCTCGGCCTGTTCCGCTTCATCGCCGGGCTCGGCACCGGCGCCGAGCTGATGATCGCGATTCCGCTGGTCGCCGAGGCCTTCGCCGAGACGCATCGGGCCAAGATTCTCGGCTTTATGATGACCGGCGGCGGGTTTGGTCAGATCTTCGCGGCCTCCATCTACGATTGGGTCGGCCCTTACGGCTGGCGCTATGTGTTCTTTTGCGGGATCGTCCCAGCCCTTCTGCTGGCGTTCCTGCGCCGCGGCATGGTCGAGCCGGAACGCTTCGCGGCGGTCAAGGCGCGGCGCCAGGCGCTCGCCGCCCAGCACGATCACAGCGACGAGGATCGCGAGTTCTTGCGCGCGGTGCCATTGCAACTGTTCAGCAAGGGCATCCGCTTTCAAACCCTGGTCGGCGTATTGTTCGCGCTCGGCACCTTGCTGGCGGTATGGACCGCGGGGGCGTGGCTGCCGACGATCCAGGGCTTGCTGCTTGAAAAAGAGGGCATCAAGGGCGTCGCGGCCATTCCCTATATCAGCTGGGGGATGAGGCTGTGGGGCTTGGGCGGCATCGCCGGCTACATCGCGTTCGGCTATATCGCCGACATCATTGGGCGGCGGCCGACCATCGTCATCTACAGCGTCGGGACGCTGATCGTCGGCCTCTACCTCTTCCTCGGCGTCACCGCATACGGTCCGTACCCGTTCCTGCTGCTGATCTTCGGTTTCTTCGTGATCGGCATCTTTTCCGGCCATGCGATCTATATGTCGGAATTGTTCCCAACCCATGTCCGCTCTACCGCGGTGGCGTTCTGCAACGGCTCGGGGCGGATCGTCACCAGCTTCGGGCCGCTGGTCGCCGGGTTGCTGGTGGTGCAGCTCGGCGGGCTTGCCAACGCCACGGGGATCATGACCGGCTTCGCCGTTTTGAGCATCATCGCGGTGGCGTTAGGCCGGGAGACCCGGGGCGAGCAACTGCCGCGCTAGCGGACCTCTCGAAAGGAGACCCCCGATGCGGTGGAGCGACGAGCGGATTCTGACCACGCATACCGGCAGCCTACCGCGGCCGCCCGAACTGACCCGGCTCTATGTCCGCCGCGCCCGCGGCGAGGCGGTCGATTCGGGCGAGATCGAGCGGCTCGGCAAGGCGGCGCTGACCCGGATCGTCGCCAAGCAGATCAAGGCCGGGGTCGACATCGGCAATAACGGCGAGCAGCAGCGCGAGGCGTTCTTTCTCTATGTCCGCCACCGCATGACCGGGTTCGGCGGCGCGTGGAAGCGCTGGCCGCGCGGCGATGTCGAGCGCTATCCGCTGTTGAAGGCACAGATGGCGCAGATGCTGGCGGCGCGCGAGGCGGTCGGCAATTACGAGCCGCCCCGCGCGATCGGTGAGGTTCGCTACGCCGACGACACCGAGTTGAAGGCTGAGTGCGCCGATTTCCGCGCGGCCCTCGATGCGATAAAAAACGGGGCGACGCCCAACGGGTTCGTCGAGCCGTTCATGACCGCGCCGTCGCCCGGGATCATCGTCGGCGCGATGAAGAACGAATATTACGACACCGAGGAAGCCTATCTCGCCGCGGTCGCCGCCGCGCTGAGGATCGAGTACGAGGCGATCGTCGCCAACGGCTTCCTGTTGCAGCTCGACTGTCCCGACCTCGCGCTCGAACGGCACCTCTCGTACAACGACCGGCCGCTCGGCGAGTTTCTCGGCTTTGTCGAGCGCGTGGTCGCGGCGATCAACCAGGCCATCGTCAACGTGCCGCGCGACCGGGTGCGATTGCATGTGTGCTGGGGCAATTACGAAGGCCCGCACGATCGCGACGTGCCGCTCGAAGACATCTTGCCGATATTGCAAAAGGCCAATGTCGGCGGCTTTGTCCTGCCGTTCGGCAACCCGCGGCACCAGCACGAGTGGCGCGTCCTGCAAAAATTTCCGCTGGCCGACGATCAGATCATCGTCGCCGGCGTGATCGACGATCTGACCGGGTTCGTCGAGCACCCCGAAGTGGTCGCCGACCGGCTCGAAAACGTCGCCCGCGCGATCGGCGATCCGCGGCGGGTCATGGCCGGAACCGATTGCGGCTTCGACACCTCGGCCGGCATGGGACGGGTCACCGACGACGTCGTCTGGGCCAAACTGAAGGCGATGGCCGACGGCGCCAGGATCGCGACCGCGCGGCTGTTCTAGGGTCGTGAACTAGAAGTTCGTCGACCCGTCCGTTCTCTCGTCATCCCCGGCGAAGGCCGGGACCCACTGGTCTATATCTCAGCGGTTGAACGGTGGGTCCCGGCCTTCGCCGGGATGACGAGAGAATTAAGCATTTCACCGATGGCCCCGCCCTCCGAGCAGCATCGCGCCATAGGGGGCCATCGCGGCCGACCGGCTAGCGGCGTGGTGGGTCAGGATCGTCATCACGTCGCGCCTAATCTCCTGCAACGGGTCGCTGTCGTAGACCCAGCGGGCGCCGCTCAACTCGCACAGCCGCTCCAATGCCCAGCCTACTTGGTGCTGCGCGAATACCATATCGCGGCGGGCGCGCAACGCCTCCGCCGAGGTGATCTTGCGGCCCGAGCTGACCGCGTCGGTGCTCGAACGGCGGCCGTGGTGCAGCATCATCGTCGCGACGTCGATCGCCGCGGCGGCCCCGCCGACCGCCATCTGCACCACCTCGGATTCGGCCATCCGGCTCACCCCGCGCGACACCCGGGTCGCCAAGTCGCCGCACATCAAGTCGAGCGCGCGGCGGCCGAGCGCGATCGGCACCGGCGGCAGCGAATAGGAGACAAGGAACCCGCGCGGCGCGCGCAACACCGGATACTCGGGATGCACCAGCGCGCCCGGCGGGGTGCCGCCGAACAAATCGCTGACCATCACGCAGCGATGCTCGGGGATGAACACGTCGCGCAACACCAGCGACTTGCTGCCGGTGCCGGCGAGGCCGAGCACTTGCCAATCATCGACGATCTCGATTTCGGCGAGCGGCACCAGCAGATAAGCGATATGGCGCGGGTCGCCCGCCTCGCCGAGAAACGCGCCGAGGATGGCCCATTGCGCGTAATCGCAACCGCTGGAAAACGTATAGCGCCCGCTCAGCCGCCAGCCGCCGGAAACGGGCTTGGCGGCGGCGCGCGGCGCCAGCGACGACGAGGCGACCGCGTCGGGATTGGCGCCCCACACATCGATCTGCGCCTGCTCGGGATACTGGGCGAGGATCCATTGGTGCTCGGCCAGGACCGCGTAAACCCAGGCCGCCGACGCGCAGCCATAGGTCAGTTCCTCGACGATCTGCGAGAACAGGCTAAACCGGCCCTGCAAGCCGCCGAAGCGGCGCGGCTGCAGGATCTTCAGGATCCCGGCATCGTGATACTCGGCGATGGTTTGCGCCTGCAACTTTCTCGCCGCGGTGGCCGCGGGCGCGCGTTCGGCGAGACGCGGGATCAACATTCGTGCCCGGTCAAGCATCGCCCGCTCGTCGTCGGGCAAGGCATCGTCGTCGGCGAAGGGAGGAACCCGGCCAGGATGTGTCATGTCTTGTCTTCCATCGAAACCGCCCCGACCCTGATCGACCGGACACGCTCACGCTGCTTATTACCATTCATATTTTCTCGCGTCATTCCGGGGCGCGTCGGAGACGCGAAACCGGAACCCATGAGCACCCACGCCGGCCCGTGTGGCGCTGGCGGATACACCCTTGTCGCCTGCCGCGTTCATGGGTTCCGGGTTCACCGCTTCGCGGTGCCCCGGAATGACGATGAAGACGGCGGTCGACGCTGATCTAACCGCCCGTACCGTATGCCTTTTCGAGGTAATCCACGATCGCGGTTGCCTCGGCCGATTCGATCGGCGCGCCGAACACCTTGATCATCTTGTCGACCTCGGCTTGCCACACCTTGCGATCCAGGAACCGCGCGTTGGTGCTGAGGTAGTCGAGGCTGTGACAGGCGGCGCAATGGGTCTCGACCGCCTCCCTCCCGGGCAGCGCGGCGAGCGACACCGGCTGCTCGTCGGCCATCGCGCCCGCCGCTCCGAGCAGCGCGAAGGCGGCGACCGCCAAGACCGGCCTCATCGCGGGTCTCCGGTCACGCGGCACGGCGCCCTCACGCCGCGCGAATCGTCACCGGGCGGACCACGTTGTCGTGGTATCCGGCCGGGTTGAAGATCAGACCGTCGGTCTGAGTCTGCCCGGCGGCGTTGGTCGCGCGGGCGAGGATCGCGTGTTCGCCGGGCGCGACCGGGGTAAACCTGTGACTCCAGCCTCGAAAGCCAAAGCGGCCGAGATCGGGACCGAGTTGCGCCGCCCGCCAGTTCGCGCCGCCATCGGTCGACACCTCGACCCGTCGAATGCCATAGCCGCCGTCCCAGGCGACGCCGGCGATGTCGACCGGCTGGCCAACCGGTACGACCCGCCCTTCGGCCGGCGCCGCGATAATCGAATTGACCACCATCTCGGTGATCGGCTCGTTCAGATCGGTCACCTGGGTGCCGAAATGCTGGATCACCGGGAATTTGCCGTGCGGAATGCGGTAGGCGCTCTTCATCCAGAACCCATCGAAGGGCCTGCTGGCCGCGTCGATCGTGGTCAGGTGCTTGATCCAATAGGTCGCGGTCCATCCCGGCACGATCAGTCGGGCGGGAAAGCCGTTGAGATGAGGCAGTGGCTGCCCGTTCATTTGGTGGGCGATCAAACTGTTCTCGTCGAGCGCCTTCCACACCGGCAGGCTCTTGACGAAATCGGGAGTCTTGTCGACCACCGGCCCATCCGCGCCGTCGAAGACGATCTCGACCGCCTCCTTCTTGAGCCCGACCTTGGCGAGCACATCTCTTAGCCGCACCCCGCGCCACACCGCGTTACCCATCGCGCCCGGACCCCACTGGACCCCGGGTACATGCGGCTGCGACAGGCCGCGGCGGTTGCCCGAGCACTGGCACACCGCCGCGATCTCGACCTGCTCGAACCCGGTCCGCAGTTCCGCCAGGGTCAGCTCGAACGGGGTCGCTGCAGCCTCGCCGCCGACCCGCAACCGCCATGCCTGCGGATCGATCGTGTCGGGGATGTTGGCCAGGTGATAACGGACGAAAAACGCATCGTTCGGCGTGATCGGCGTGGTGAAATACCCGACTGGGGTCTCGTAATTGGGCGGCCGGTAGCTAAGCTTAATCAGCGGCTTCTTGCCCGGCAACGCGTCGAGCACGGCGGTGTCGTATACCCCGTCGGGTAGTCCCGGCACCAGTTTCGGGCGCTCTTGCCCGAGCGCGAGGCGCGGCGCGATCCCGGTTGTCGCCAGGGCCAGCCCGCCGCCCATCCCGCGCAGCAGGGTGCGGCGGCCTAGCCCGGGCAGCCTCATGGTCAGATCACCCCGTCGGATTTGAGCCCGGCGACATCGCCTTCGCTCATGCCGAGCCAATCGCCGAACACCTCGGTGGTGTGCTCACCGAGCAGCGGCGACGGCTTGATTTCCGGAGGCTTTCCGTCGAACCGCACCGGGAAGGTCGGCATCCGCAGGTCGCCGTTGGGGTGCTTTTGCGTCTGGATGATGCCGCGCTCTTCGAAGCTCTTCTCGGCCAAGAGGTCGCCGGTATCCATCACCGCCCCGGCGGGCACTCCGGCCCCACCGATGATGTTCATCACCTCGTGCTTGGTATGCTGTCGGGTCCAGGCCGCCATCATCTCGTTCACCTCGTCAGCGCGCGCCAGGCGCTTGTCGCGGTCGAGGTAATCCGGGTCATCGGCCAGTTCGGGGCGCCCGATGATCTTCGCCAGACGGCGCCAATGCTCGGGGTTGTTGTGGCTATTGAAGACATAGACCCAGTCGTTGGGCCCGCCCGGCTTGCACGGGAAGATATCGTTGGGCGGCACCGGTGGGCCAAACCCGGCGCGCCCGCGTTCCTGCGGTTCGCCGGTGCGCGCGTAATTGATAAACGAGCCGCGCGTGTAATTGAGCTGGGCGTCCTGCATAGCGACCTGGAGACGCCGACCCTTGCCCGTGGTATTTCGCTGATAGAGCACGGCAAGGATTGAGATCGCCATCAGCATGCCGGTGCCGGTATCGCCCAGGGTCGGGCCAGGGCGCACAGGCCGGCCGCCGACTTCGCCGGTGATCGCCATGTTGCCGCCGGCCGCTTGCGCGATCATGTCGAAGGCGAGGTTGTGCTCATAGGGGCTGCCGGTGCCGAAGCCTTTGACTTGGGCGTAGATCAGCCGCGGGTTGAGCGCGTGCAACACGTCCCAGCCGAGCCCCAGTTTTTCGATCGTGCCGGGCGCCATGTTCTCGATGAAGACATCGGCCTTGGCCGCCATGTCCTTGACCAGCGCGACACCGCGCGGCGATTTGAGGTTGGCCGTGACCGATTTCTTGTTGGCGTTGTAGATCATGAAGTAATAGGCGTCGTCGCCTGGCTTCGGCCCGGTGCCGAGGATGCGACCGGGCTCGCCGCCCCGCGGGTTCTCGACCTTGACGACCTCGGCGCCGAGCTGCGCCAGCACCTCGGTGCAGGTCGGCCCCGCCTCGAATTGCGACAGGTCCAGCACCCGCACGCCGCTGAGACAGTTCGGCGCCACCGCGTTGCTATCCATGACTCGATCCCCTTGCCATACTGACACCCGACGGATGCGCCCGCCACGATAGCCGAGCCGCGACGATTGGTACAATTCCGCTCGATCTCCATTCTCGTCATACCGGCAAAAGCCGGTATCCATGGCGGGATTGGGTCCCGGCCTTCGCCCGGATAGCGCGAAGCAGGAAATAACAATGCCCTCGCTCCTTCCCCTTCGCCTGTTCGAAAATTACCGCTTTGTCCTCTACGCGCCGTTTTACGCGGCGCATGCGATCGGCGCCTACGACCAGGAAGGGCTGGCGGTCGAACTGCTCCCCTCGCCCGGGCCTGGCCGCGCCGAGGCCGCGCTGATCGCCGGCGAGGCCGATGTGATGTGGATGGGGCCGATCCGCATCATGAAGGAGCACGAGAGAGACCCGGCCTCGCCGCTGACCGCCTTCGCCGAGATCGTCTGCCGCGACCCGTTCTCGTTGGTCGGCGGCACGCCCAATCCCGGCTTCCGCCTCGGCGATCTGCTGGGCAAGCGCTTCGCCAGCACCGCCGAGGTGCCGACCCCCTGGCTGTGCCTGGAGGGAGATTTGCGCGACGAGGGGATCGACCCGGCGCGCCTCGACCGAGTCTTCGACCGCACGATGGCCGAAAACGTCGCCGGCCTGCACAGCCGCCGGATCGACGTGGCGCAATTGTTCGAGCCGTTTGTCGAGCAGGCGGTGGCGGCGGGCGGCCATGTCTGGCGGCAATCGAGCGCGCGCGGCCGCACCTCGTACACCGTCTTCGCGACCTTGCGGGACCGGCTCGCCGCCGATCCGGAGCCGTTCCGGCGCATGACACGGGCGATCTACCGTACCCAGAAATGGGTCGCGGCGCATTCTCCGGCCGAGTTGGCGGCGACGATCGCCTCGTATTTCCCGACGCTCGACCGTGATGTGCTGACCGGCTCGCTCGCCCGCTATAAGGCGCAAGGCGTGTGGGGCACCGACCCGATCCTACCCGAGGAGGGGTTCATGCGGTTGCAACGCGCGCTGTTGGCGACCGGCTACCTCTCCCACAGCGTCCCGTTCGCCGATTGCATCGACAACCGGCTGGCGGAAGCGGCGATCGCCGCCGCAACCTGAGTGTCATTGCGAGCACAGCGAAGCAATCTCGTGCCAACTGAGATCAGACCGATCGGGATTGCTTCGTCGCGCCTACACGCTCCTCGCAATGACAATAGAATAATTACTCCGAATCGGGCTGGTTGGCCGGGGCGGCTTCGACGAAGGCCGGGAGCGTCATGCAATGCTCGTAGACCCGCATGACCCGCGCATAGGCGGACAGGTCGGTGTTGAAAGTCCGCGCCGGCGTCACCTGGGTGATGATGCCGATATCGGCGAGGGTCGGTGCGTCGCCATGGGCGAAGCGGCCGCTCTCGCGGTGCTCGGCCAACAATGCCTCCATCGCGGCGAGCCCGGCGCCGAGCCAATGCTGGATCCAGCCGACCATCTGCGCCTGGCTGAGCCCGAGCTGCTCGAGCAGGTAATGGCGGATGCGCGGCACCAGCAGCGGGTGCGAGTCGGCGATGTTGATCAACGCCAGTCCGCGCACCCAGGCGCGCGATTCGGGGTCGGCCGGCAATAGCGGCGGGTGCGGGTATTTCTCGTCGAGATATTCGAGGATCGCCAACGACTGGAACAGTTTGGCGTCGCCGTCGATCAGGGTCGGCACCACCATCTGCGGGTTCAGCGCCCGGTATTCGGCCGCGAACTGATCGCCCTTTTCGAGGTGGAGATAGGTGTCGTCGTGCGCCAACCCCTTGAGGTTGAGGGCGATGCGCACGCGGAAGCTCGCCTGCGAGCGGTAATAGGTATAGAGCTTCATGCCGTCTTCCCCCTGTTTAGACATTGTCGGCCATGCTCGATCTTCCGCACGACTCCGCCCCTCCGCAACCGACAAATCTCGCCGATTACCGCCCCCCCGATTTCCTGATCGACACGGTCGCGCTCGAATTCGACCTCGGCGAGGACGAAACCCGGGTCAAATCCCACCTGGGGATGCGCCGCAACCCGGAGGCCGCCGCTCCGCACGCGCCGCTCCACCTCGACGGCGAGGCGATCGCGCTGGTCGCGCTGGCGGTGAACGGCGCCGCCCTTCCCGCTAGCCAATACCGGTTCGACCCCGGCGGCGCGCTGATCCTCCCCGATATGCCGGATGAATTCACCCTCGACATCGAGGTACGGAGCGAGCCGCAGAACAACACCGCGCTGTCCGGCCTCTACAAATCCGGCGGCAATTTCTGTACCCAATGCGAGGCGGAGGGGTTCCGCCGCATCACCTATTTCCTCGACCGCCCGGATGTCACCGCCCGCTACACGGTCACGATCAGCGCCGACAAGGCGCGGTATCCGGTCCTGTTGTCCAACGGCAACCCGTCCGGGTCGGGCGAATTGCCGGGCGGGCGGCACTGGGCCAGATGGATCGACCCGCATCCCAAGCCATCCTACCTGTTCGCGCTGGTCGCCGGCGATCTGGTGGCGTTCGAGGACGAGTTCACGATCCGCTCGGGCAAGACGGTCAAGCTAGCGATCTGGGTGCGGCGCGGCGACGAGGACAAATGCGCCCACGCGATGGCGTCGCTGAAGGCGTCGATGCGCTGGGACGAAGAGGTGTTCGGGCTCGAATACGACCTCGATGTGTTCAACATCGTCGCGGTCAGCGACTTCAACATGGGGGCGATGGAGAACAAGGGGCTCAACATCTTCAACACGCGCTATGTGCTGGCCAAGCCCGACACCGCGACGGATACCGATTATGAAAACATCGAGCGGGTGATCGCGCACGAATATTTTCACAATTGGACCGGCGACCGGGTCACCTGCCGCGACTGGTTCCAATTGTCGTTGAAGGAAGGGCTGACCGTGTTCCGCGATCAGCAATTCTCGGCCGATATGGGTAGCGCCGCGGTATCGCGCATCGGCGATATCCGCGCGTTGCGCGCCGCCCAGTTCCCCGAGGATGCCGGCCCGCTCGCCCACCCGGTGCAGCCGAAAAGCTATCTGCGGATCGACAATTTCTACACCCCGACCGTGTACGAAAAAGGCGCCGAGCTGATCCGCATGATCCATACCCTGCTCGGCCAGGACGGGTTCAGGCGCGGCATGGATTTGTACATCGCCCGGCACGACAACCAGGCCGCGACGATCGAGGATTTCGTCGCCGCGATGCAGGATGCGGGCGGCGTCGCGCTCGGCGATTTCGCGCGCTGGTATCATCAGGCCGGAACCCCCGAGATCACGGTCGAGGATCATTACGATCCCGCCTCGCGCCACTACGAGCTGAGCGTCACCCAGACCGTGCCGACGACCCCCGGCCAGCCCGACAAGGTGCCGATGCCGATCCCGCTGGCTATCGGGCTCTTGGGGCCGAACGGCGATGAAATGCCGACCCGGCTGGTGGGCGAAAGCGACAGCCACGCCGGCACGCGGCTATTGGTGTGCGGCGAGGCGCGGCAGGTGTTCCGCTTTGTCGACGTGGCGGCGGCGCCGGTGCCATCGCTGTTGCGCGGGTTCTCGGCGCCGGTCAAATTGCAGGGGGTGCCGCTCGACCGGCTCAAATTCCTCGCCATCCACGACACCGACCCGGTCGCCCGATGGGATGCCGGCCAGCAGGCGGCGATCCGGGTATTGCTCGACCGCATCGCGCTGCGGCAGAGCGGCGCGGCATTGCCGCCACTCGACCCCGACATCATCGCGGCGATGCGCCAGACCCTGGCCGATGCCGAGCGCGACCCCGCCTTTGCCGCCGAGGCGCTGATCCTGCCGGGCGAGGCGACCCTGGCCGATGCGATGGCCGTGGTCGATGTCGAGGCGATCCACACCGTGCGCGAGGATACCCGCGCGGCGATCGCCGCCGCCCTCGCGGAGCCCTTGGCACAGGCCTACCGCGACCTCACCGATCCCGGGCCGTACCGCACCGATGGCAACTCGATTGGGCGGCGTTCCCTGCGCAACGCGTGCCTCGCCTATCTCGCCGCCGGCGACCCCATCAGCGGCGCGGGGCTCGCATCGGCGCAGTTCGACGCGCGACAGAACATGACCGACGTATTGGCGGCGTTGACCGTGCTCGCCGATATCGACGGACCGGAGCGCGACACCGCCCTCGCCCGGTTTTACCAACGCTGGGAAGCCGACCCGCTGGTGATCGACAAATGGTTCGGGCTGCAGGCGCGCTCGGCCCTGCCGGGCACGGTCGCAGCGGTGCAGGCGTTGACCGGGCATCCCGCCTTTACCCGGACCAACCCGAACCGGGTGCGGGCGCTGGTCTCGGCGTTCGCGCTGGGCAACCAATTGCATTTCCACGCCGCGGACGGCGCCGGCTATGGCTTTCTCGCCGACGAGGTCCTGACGATCGATCCGGCCAACCCGCAGCTCGCAGCTCGGTTAGTCCAGACTCTTGGTCAATGGCGCCGTCACGATCCCGCCCGTCAGGCGCTGATGCGCGCCACCCTCGATCGCATCCTGAAAGCCAAGGGCCTCAGCACCAACACCTACGAGATGGTATCGAAGAGCATGGCCTAACCACTCGAAGTCTACAAATCCAGCTCGATCATCTCGCTCTTGGCGCGGGAGCAGCAGGTCAGAAGGAATTGCCTTCGGTCTTCGTCGCGCAGGATCTGGTCGCGGTGATCCACTTCGCCCGAGAGATAGCGGGTGAGGCAGGTGCCGCAATAGCCGAGCTCACATGAAGTACGCAATGTAACACCCTGGCGGGCCAGAGCGTTGACGATGGTTTCGCCGACCTCGACCTGGTACACGCCGCCACTCCTGGCGAGCTGCACCGTGAACGGCCGGTCGTCTTCCCGCGCCGCGGGCGGCGCCGCGCCAGGCCCGGTGAAGAACTCGAAATGCACGGTACCCGCCGGCCAATGCGCGGACGCGGCGGCGGCGGCCTTCATAAGCCCGGCCGGCCCGCAGTAATAGACATGCGTGCCCGGCGCCGGATCGCGCAACAGCCCGGCGATGTCGAGCCCGTTGGCGGGGTCGCCGCCATCGTAGTGAAATACCACCCGGCCGAGCGCCGCCAACAGGCCGAGTTCCTCGCGGAACGCGGCTTTCTCGAGCGACCGGGTGCAGTAATGCAGTTGGAATTCGGCCTGGCGTCGGCGCAGAGCCGCGATCATCGCCATGATCGGGGTGATGCCGATACCACCGGCGATCAGCAAATGCCGTTCGGCGGTCTCCGCGAGCGCAAAATTGTTGCGCGGCCACGATACCTCGACGATGTCGCCGACCCGTACATCGTCGTGCATGTGGCGCGAGCCCTGCCCATCGCGCTCGCGCAATACCGCGATCGCATAGCGCCGCCGCTCGGCCGGGTCGTTCCACAGCGAATAGTCGCGCCATATGCCGCCGCCGACCCGCACCGCGATATGGGCACCGGCGGCAAAGCGCGGCAGGTCGCGCCCGTTCGGGTCGACGAACTCGTAGCCGTTGATGTCCTCGGCCAAATAGGCGATCGAGCGGATGCGCAATTCCATATGCCGTTATCGCCACGATCGCGATGCGATGTAAACGCCAAAACCGGCAGGCCGTCCGCGCCGCCCCGAAAAGCTTGCATAAAGGCCGCATGGGACAGGCAGGTGAGGATCAACTCCCCGCCAATGCGTGTGCGTCCGGGAAGAACATTTCGTTCCAGGACTCAGGGAGATGACCGATCCGGCGAATGCGATGCATGAACTCAGCCAGGCGCATGATCCCCGCCGGCGCCGGGTTGTACGCGACATCGGGGTCGCCGACCATGTCGGAGAAATCCTCGACCGGGATGTCCTGGTCCCTGGCCATCCCCATGTAGATCTCGGCCGCGGCACCGGGATTGGTCTTGATGAATGCGTCGGCGTCCTGTACCGCGGCGAACACCGACGCGCAGAGAACCGGATTGGGCTGGCAGAACCGGGTCATCGCGACGAGCACATGGCCGCTATGCGGCCCGCCGATGTCGAACGAATCCATAACCCGGTGGTTGTTGGGGTTAGCCAACTCAGCTTCGGCGTAGGGCGAACGGGTAAAATGCGCATCGATGTCGGATTTTCCCGAGTTCAGCGCCGCCTCGGCGTCGGCGTCGGTGCGCGTGACCGCGAACCCATCGAGCTTGTCGAAATTCTCGATCCCCCATTCCTGCGCCGCCGCCATCTCCAGCATCAAGGCGGGGACGGACAGCCTTAGTCCGGGCAGCGCGATGCGATTTTTGTCGGTGAAGTCCCGGATCGTCCTGATCGCCGGGTTGCGCGTTACCAGCATGTAGGGAATTCGCTCTAGCGCGGCGAGTGCCTTGATCCCGTCGGCGCTGCCGATCTTGCGGTCGCGGGCGACTAGAAAATAACCGATCCCGGCCACCGCGAGATCGGCCCTGCCCTCGAACAGCGCATCAATGCCGCCGGTATCGCCTGGGTATCTATCCGGGGATTTACCCGGAGGCTTAGTCGAGGGCGCCCCAGGGGCCGGCGCCGGGGTCAGCCACGTGACCTTGACCTCGCCCAGCCCCAGGATCGCGCCCTGTTTTTCGATCAGTCGCTCATGCTCGACGATCATCAGCGGCAATTCGGCCAGGGTGAATTGCCGGGCAAGCCGCACCTCGGCGGGCTCGCCCATCGCCGGACCGGCGACCAGCGCGGCGCCGGTCAACATAGCGGTGGCAATGATCCCCGATCGCAGACGCATCGCCCCACCCCTGTTTCCGGGCGGAGGTTACCATCCCCGCGCGTTCGTCACCGCATCGCGAGGATCGAACCCGGTATATGATAACCCCATCAGGCCAACCGGAGGACAGTCGATGGCCGGCATTCTCGACGGCAAATCCGCACTGATCACCGGCGGCGGCGGCGGTATCGGTCGCGCCACGGCGCTTGCCTTCGCGCGAGAAGGCGCTCGCGTCGCGGTCGCCGATTTCATCGCCGACGCGGCGCGACAGACCGTCGCGCTGGTCAACGCCGCCGGCGGACAGGCAATATCATTGTCCGGCGACGTTACCGACGCCGATGACGTGCGCGCGATGGTCGACGACGCGATCGCCGCCTATGGCCGGCTCGACTGCGCCTTCAACAACGCCGGTATCGCGCCCTATCAGGTCGATGCCAGCGGACAGAAGACCGCCGAGTGGTCCGAAGCAGCGTTCGACCGCATGATCGCGGTCAACCTGAAAGGGGTTTGGCTGTGCATGAAGGCGCAGATCCCGCGGATGATCGCCCAAGGCGGGGGCGCGATCGTCAACACCGGCTCGATCGCCGGATTGATCGGCCTGCCGACCTCGTCTGCCTATGTCGCGGCCAAGCATGGCGTGCTCGGTCTGACCAAGACCGCCGCGCTCGAATACGCCGACACCAATATCCGGGTGAACGCGGTGTGCCCCGGCTTTGTCGAAACCCGGATGACCGAGGACGCGATGGGGCGCCGCGGCGACCTGATCCTCGCGCAGACGCCGATGCGCCGGATGGGCGCCCCAGCCGAGATCGCAGAAATGGTCGTATGGCTGTGCTCCGACCGCGCCAGCTATGTCACCGGCGCGGCCTACAACGTCGATGGCGGCTGGATGGCGGTGTGATTTATGATCTAGTCATATGACTAAATTTATAAAGACCACTCAGGATATGTGACTTTAACTAATACATATATCTAATTAATATCTAGGTATTATTTCTTCTCAATCAAACTTTTCCATTACCCTAGCTAACGTGCTTCCTCAATGGCGGGCGATGTGGTTGGTAAAGCGGGTTGCGCCGGCGTCCCGCCTGGGACAGGCTGGCCCCATATGGCCCCCTCCCCCGCGACCCAAGCCGACCCGATGCCGAGCTATGATTTGCTGACATTGGGTGAGACCCTATTGCGTCTGTCGCCGCCGGGCATGCAGCGCCTCGACCAGGCGCGGTCATTCGACATCGGGGTCGGCGGCAGCGAGCTCAATGTCGGCTGTGTGCTGGCGCGGCTCGGCCGGCAGGTCGCCTGGGTATCGCGCCTTCCCACCGGGCCGCTCGGCCGCATCATCGACGGCGAGGCACGGCGCCACGGCGTCGACACGCGGTGGGTACGCTGGATCGACGACACCCGGCTCGGGCTGATGTTTTTCGAACCCGGCCCACCACCTCGCAATGCAAGAGTGATCTACGACCGCAAGCACTCGGCCGCCTCCGAGTTGGCGTTCGAGGATGCGCCGTGGGACGCGCTAGTTCAGGCCAGCGCGCGAGTCCACCTGTCCGGCATCACTCCGGCGCTCGGCCCGAGTTGCCGCGCCCTGGTGATCCATGTCGCGGCATCGGCGGCGGTCGCCGGCAAGCCGGTGTCGTACGACCTCAATTATCGTGCGACCCTGACCAGCACCGACGAGTCGCGCGCGTTGCTCGATGCGGTCGCGCCTCACCTCGACACGCTGGTATTGGCCGAGCGCGACGCCCAGGAGGTGCTGGGGTTCGCGGAGGCGGGCGAACGCCTGGCCGAGGCGATCGCCGCTCGCTATGGCGCCCCGCTGGTGGCTTTGACCCGGCCGCCGGGCACCGAGCCCGGCGATCTGCTGCTCGCGCGCGGCGTGTTCCGCCATGCCCCGCGCTATCCGGTTGAGATCGTCGATCGCATTGGCGCCGGCGATTCATTCGTCGCCGGGCTGCTGCACGGGATGATGTCGGGCGATCTCGATCTCGCGATCCGGCTCGCCGCCTATCTGGCCGGCCTGGGCCTCGCCACCCCCGGCGACATCAATTTCGTCGGCCGCGAGGACCTCGACGCCTTTCACGCGAATTCGGTGGGACGTCTGGTGCGCTGAGCGGCGCTCAGCATTTCGCCTGAGCGCACACCAGAAAGCCGGTGATGATCGGCCCGGTAATGGTCTGCAGCATCTGGAAGAACTTGCGCACCGGCTCGCTCTTGGCGTTGGCGACGTAAATGATGTCCTTATCGCGCACAGGGAAACGCTGCGCTAGCTGATACGATTTGGCGTCGCCGAGATCGATGCGGTAGGCGATTGGCGACCCGCCGTCATGTGCGGCGGGAACGATCGGCGCGCCGAGCGCCTTGGCGATCGTCGGAGGCTCATAGCGGAGCAGAAACACCGCGCTCGCGGCGGCGCGGTCGTCGAGCAGACCGCCGGATTTGCCCAATGCCTCGCTCAGGGTCAGCCGGTCGCTGTCGAACACCACCGCGCTGTTCTTGCCGGTGGCGCCGAACACGCTGAGCACCTTTGGCTTGCGCACCAGGGTCAACAAATCGCCGGGTCGGGCGAAGATGTTCTCGTCCGGCTGCTCGACCAGAGTCGACATCGGCACCGTAGCGGTGATGCCGTCGCGCGACAGCCGGACATAGGTATCGTGAACCGGCGCCTGCGCGCCGCCGGCGGCGGCGATCACCTGCAACAGGCGTACCCCGCCGGAGGCCAGCGGCACTCTCGCCCCGGCGATCACCTCGCCCGACACCGTGACCGAATTGGCCAGGCTCTGCTTCACAATCACCAACGCCTGCGGGTCGAGCGCCTTGCCGCTCAGCCGCTGTTCGATCAAATGCTGGGTATCGGTCGCGGTGCGGCCGGCGACCGGGATGCGGCCGCCATACGGGATGCTGATCGCGCCATCGGGGCCAACCGGCTGATCGGGAATTTGGGTTCCGGTACGCCCGGTCGGGTCGAACGACTGCGCCAACGCCCGCCCAGCGGCGGTGCTCTCCAAGCGGGTGATCAGGGCGGTCAGGCCGCCGGGGGTATTGGCCTCCTTGAGAAACGCCTCTCCGCCGGCGCCGAGTCGAGTGAGGATTTCCGCGTCGCTCGGTCGCGGCCGCTCCAACGAGCGCCCGAACAGGCCATTGGCGCTGCTTTCCCAGATCACCACCGACAAATTGTCGCCGATCGCAATCGGCAATCGCGGCGGCGGAGTGTATTTCTTGAACCGCGCCGCGAATGGCGCTTGCGGTTGGGCGAGCAGGGTGGCGAGCACCCGGTCGTCGACATTGACGACATCAAACCTGCCGCCGCCGTTGCCCTGGGCGATCAGCTGGTCCTCCAACGGCCCCGCGCTCGGCAGCCCCGAACACCCGGCGAGCATCAGCGCGAATAGCCCCGGCACGATCGGCCACAAAAGACGGACGAGGCGGTTCATCGGGGTTGAGGGTCCCTCCAGACCGGCGAGTTTCTACAGTAATTCGAGAGTGCGGGGAACCGCACCCGCCGACGGTGCGCGGGGAAGTCCCGTACATCAGAAATGGCGATAACCCGAACTCTCGACGGCGATCGTGTTGCCCGCCTCGTCGACCAGCCGCACGCCCTCCCCCGCCGTAATCATGCCGATTTCGGTGATCGGCAGAGCGAGGTCGCTCGACAGTCGCGCAATCGCCGCGCTCGCCTCGGGCGGCGCGGTGAACAGCAGCTCGTAGTCGTCGCCGCCGCCCGCCAGCCGCGTGCGCATCGCTGGGTCGGTCCCGGCGGCGGCCTGCGCCGCGGGCGATAGCGGCAATGCCTGGCTGCGCACCGTGGCCGCCACCCGTGACGCCTCGCAGATATGGCCGAGGTCGGCGAGCAGCCCGTCGGATACGTCGCACATCGCGGTAGCGATGCCGACAAGACGCGGCCCCAGTTCGACCCGCGGCTCGGGAAGCTGAAACCGTCCGGTCAACGCCGCCCGATATTCCCGCGACAGGTCGGGATACCGGTCGCGCAATACCGCCAGCCCGAGAAACGCGTCGCCGATCGTCCCGGAGACCCAGATATGATCGCCCGGCCGCGCGGTGGAGCGCCGGATCTCGGTGCCGGCGGCGATGTCGCCGATCGCGGTCAAGGTGAAACTCGCCGGGCCGGGGGTCGATACCGAATCCCCACCCAACAAATCGATGCCATACCTAGTCTGATCTTGGCCTAAGCCTTCTGCGAAACGGGCGACCCATTGATCGTCGAGCGTACTCGGCAACGCCGTCGTCAATAGGTAATAGCGGGGCCGCGCGCCCATCGCGGCGAGATCGGACAGGTTGACGCGCAACAGTTTGCGCGCCACCAGATCGGACGGGTCGTCGGGTAGGTAGTGCACCCCGCAAACGATCGCGTCGACCGTGACCACCAGCCGCCTCTCGGCCTCGCATTCGATCAGAGCCGCATCGTCGCGCAAGCCGAGCCCGCCTGGCCCCGCGAGCGGCGCGAAAAATCGTCGGATACGGCCGAATTCGCCCAGCCCCTGGCCGGTTCGGCTCGGCCGCTCGTTGCCCGGCCCATCCTCGCTAGGCTTGGCCGCGCGCACGGGCGGCTACAACTCGGCGGCACGCAGGGTGCGGGCAAGATGGTTGAGCACCCCGTTCGCCAGACCGGGCTCCTTGCCGGCGAAGAACGCATGCGCGATCCCGACATACTCGCTTAAGGTGACGCGGGGCGGGATGTCCGGGCGATGCACGACCTCGAACGCGCCGGCCTCGAGGATCAGACGCAATAGTGTCTCCAGCCGCGACAATGGCCATTCGTCGCTGAGCGAGGCCGAGATCGCTTCGTCCAGCCGGTCGCGGTCGGCCGCGACGCCACGCACGATGTCGGCGAACAATTCCTCGTCCGCCTCGCCGTAATTGTCGCCGTCGATGTCGCGACCCAGACGGTGGCGGGCGAACTCGCGGATCACTGATTCCGGTCCCAGCCCGGGGTTCAGCTCGAGCTGATAGAGCGCCTGCACCGCCGCCAGCCGGGCGACGCGGCGCCGTCGCGCGCTGTACTTCCGGCGCGGCGCGGCGGCATCGATCCCGTCGGCGCCTGGGTTCACCCGGCATTCCCCGCGAAGCGCCGCTTCAGCGCGACCATCGCCAGGCACGCCTTGACCGCCTTGCCGCCCATGTCGCGTCCATCGGGGGAGGCGCGGACCAATGCCTGCGCCTCATTCTCGACCGTGGCGATGCCGAACCCGACCGCGAGACCGCGGTGGATCGCGAGGTCCTGGAGTCCGCGCGCGCTCTCGTTGCAGATATGGTCGTAGTGGGTCGTTTCGCCGCGGATCACGCAGCCAAGCGCGACGAAGCCGTCGAACCGCCCCTCGGCCTTGGCGGCGAACCCGATCGCACCGGGAATCTCGAACGAGCCCGGCACCGACACCGCCTCGAATGTGGCGCCCAACTCGGCTAGCGCGCGTTCGGCGCCTTGCCGCAACAGGGCGCTGATATGCGTGTAGTAGCTTGCCTCGACCAGCAATAGATGCGGTGCCCGGGTCATCGTCGTTCCTTGGATTTATGCCTGGCCTTGAGCTCTATGCCCGGTCTTGAGCGGGCTCGCCTCGGGCGGCGAGCAAGCGGGCGACGTAGCGCGCGATCGGGTCGATCTCGAAATTGAGCCGCTGATCCGGGTGCGCGTCGCCCAGGCTGGTGTGGGCGAGCGTATAGGGGATGATGTTGACGCCGAACCGATTGCCGGCGACCTCGTTGATCGTCAGGCTGATCCCGTCAAGCGCGACCGACCCCTTCGACGCGACAAACGGCGCCAGTTCGTCCGAAATCTCGAAGGTGAAGCGCACCGACTCCCCCTCCGGCCGCCGTTCGATGATCCGGGCGACGCCGTCGACGTGGCCGGACACGATATGCCCACCGAACTCGTCGCCGAGCCGCAACGCGCGTTCGAGATTGACCGACGTACCCTCGCTCCACTCGCCCAGGGTCGAGCATGACAATGTCTCGCCCGAGGCCTGGACCGCAAACCCACCCGGCTCGACAGCCACCACGGTCAGGCAGACCCCGGAGCACGCGATCGAGGCGCCGAGCGCGATCGAGGCGGCGTCGTACGCGGTCGCGATGGTCAGCTCGAGCCCTTCCGCATGGCGGACCCGCCGTACCCGTCCGAGATCGGTGATAATGCCGGTAAACATGGCGGGTAAGCTAGGGGCCCGGCGCCCGTTTAGCCAGCGCCTTTCGCGAATACCTCCAGCACGTCGTCGCCGATGGTCTCGATCGAGAGCCGGCGAAAGCGAGGCGCGGCGGCGAGCGTGTCGAGGCCGAGAGCGGCAACCGCCGGGATACCGTCATCGCCGATCAACAGCGGCGCGTGCATCCACACCAGGCGGTCGACCAGATCGGCGGCGAGCAGCGCGGCGGCGAGCCGGCCGCCGCCCTCGACCAATAGCCGGGTCAGCCCGCGCCCGCCCAACAGGCCGAGCACCGCGGCGAGATCGAGGTTCCCTTCCCCATCGGGCATGGCCGTGATGATTTCGACCCCCGCCTGGCGCAGCACGGCCTGTCTGTCCGGGTTGGCGTCGGCCAGGGTCACCACCCAACGCGGCGCGGCGCGCGCGTCCGCGAAGACCCGCGCGGTCGCGGGCACGCGCGATTGCCGGTCGAGCACGACTCGCACCGGCGAGCGCGCTTCCAGCCCCGGCAGGCGGCAGGTCAGCATCGGGTCATCGGCGGTCACGGTGCCAGTGCCGACCATGATCGCGTCATGGCTCGCGCGCAGCGCGTGGCCACGGTCGCGGGCAGCCGGACCGGTGATCCACTGGCTCTGGCCGCCGCGGGTCGCGATCCTGCCGTCGAGCGAGGTGGCAAGCTTCAAAGTCACCAGCGGCCGCCCCAGCTGCTGTCGATGCAGGAACCCGGCATTGATCTCGGTAGCTTCGTTGGCGCATAGCCCGAGTTCGACGGCCATTCCGGCCGCCCGCAATCGCGCGATCCCGGCGCCTGCCACCCGTGGATCGGGGTCTTCGATCGCGACGACGACTTGCCGCACCCCGGCGGCGATCAGCGCATCGGCGCAGGGCGGGGTGTGGCCCCAATGACAGCATGGTTCGAGCGTGACATAGGCGGTCGCGCCGCGGGCGCCGGCGCCGGCGCGGGCCAATGCCTCGGTCTCGCCGTGCGGCCGTCCGCCCGGCTGGGTCCAGCCGCGGCCGACGACCCTGCCGTCGTTGACCAGCACGCAGCCGACCGACGGGTTGGGCCATACCGTGCCGAGCCCGCGCCGCGCCAATGCCAACGCCGCGCGCATCGCGGCGAGATCAAAGCGTCCGTCGTGTTCGCTTGCGCCAGCGGGAGAACCCGTGGCCTCAGTCGCCATCCGCCGCGATCCGTCCAACGAACTCGCCGAAATCCTTGGCCTCGCGGAAATTGCGGTAGACGGAGGCAAAGCGGATATAGGCGACCTGATCGAGCGAAGCCAACGCCTCCATGACCAAGCCGCCGATCGCATCGCTGGGGATCTCGCTTTCGCCCGAGCTCTCAAGCTGGCGCACCATCGAGTTGATGATGCGCTCGACCCGATCGGGCTCGAACGGCCGCTTGCGCAAGGCGATATAGATCGAGCGCGAGAGCTTGTCGCGGTCGAACTGCTCGCGCTGGCCATTCTTCTTGACCACGGTCAATTCGCGCAACTGCACCCGCTCGAACGTGGTAAAGCGCGCCGCGCAGTTCGGACAAAACCGCCGTCGCCGGATCGCGCCTCGATCGTCGGTCGGTCGCGAATCCTTGACCTGGGTGTCATCCGTACCGCAGAACGGACAGCGCATTTCCCCCTCCGTCTTTCCCCGCCCGTGGTCGGGCGACGCTATCCGCCTTTACCGGCGCCCAGGCCCGGGATAGATCGGGAAACGGGCGCAGAGAGCGGCGACAGCGCCGCGCACCCGCGCCTCGCATACCGCGTTGTCGTCGGGCTTTCGTGCCAAGCCGTGCAACACCTCGCCGATCCACTCGCCGACCTGGCGAAACTCGGCGCGGCCAAAGCCGCGGGTGGTCGCCGCCGGCGAGCCCAGCCGCACGCCCGAGGTGATCGTCGGCCGTTGCGGATCGAAGGGAATGCCGTTCTTGTTACAGGTGATGCCGGCGCGCTCCAAGGCCTGCTCGGCGTCGCGCCCGGTCAATCCCAGCGGACGCAAATCGACCAGCAGCAGATGCGTATCGGTGCCGCCCGAGACGATCGCGAGGCCGGTTTCGACCAATGTCGCCGCCAGCACCTGGGCGTTGTCGACGACGGCGCGGGTGTAATCGGCGAAGCTCGGCCGTAACGCCTCGCCGAACGCCACCGCCTTGGCCGCGATCACATGCATCAGCGGCCCGCCCTGCAATCCGGGAAAGATCGCCGAGTTGATCCGCTTGCCGATCTCCTCGTCATTGGCGAGGATCATGCCGCCGCGCGGACCTCGCAGGGTCTTGTGCGTCGTCGTCGTGACGACATGCGCGTGCGGCAGCGGGCTCGGATGCACGCCGCCGGCGACGAGCCCGGCGAAATGCGCCATGTCGACCATCAGATAGGCGCCGACCCGGTCGGCGATCGCGCGAAACCGCACGAAATCGATGATGCGCGGATAGGCGCTGCCGCCGGCGATGATCAGCCGCGGCCGATGCGCATCCGCCTGGCACTCGACCTCGTCGAAATCGATCCGCGCGTCGGCTTCGCGCACCCCGTAGGAGACCGCCTTGAACCACTTGCCCGAAATGTTGGCCGGCGAGCCGTGGGTTAGATGGCCGCCGGCGGCCAGCGACATGCCGAGAATGGTGTCGCCGGGCGACAGCAGCGCCAGATACACCGCCTCGTTCGCCGGCGCGCCGGCATGCGGCTGGACGTTGGCGAAGGCGCAGTCGAACAGCCGCTTGGCCCGGTCGATCGCCAGCCGCTCGGCGATATCGACGAATTCGCAGCCGCCGTAATAGCGCCGCCCGGGATACCCCTCGGCGTACTTATTGGTCAGCACGGAGCCTTGCGCCTCCAGAACGGCCCGCGAAACGATGTTTTCGCTTGCGATCAACTCGATCTGCGACTGCTGGCGGTGGCGCTCCTGCTCGATCGCCGCGGCCAATTCGGGATCGGCCGCGGCGAGCTCGTCGGTAAAAAAACCGGTGTCGGGATCGGAAACCGGCCGGGGGGCTGATGAAGTCGCCAGGGGAACACCTATCGGGCGAGAGCGATTCGGAGACGCTCCGAGAGCTAAAGCGTCGCGAGGCCCTAACCTACCATATTTCGGGGGCCGGTGTCAGCTACCTACCAGACCTCGCGTCTGGCCGAGGCAAATAGACGGGAAAGTCCTTATTTCCAAAAGCAACCGGTCAAATCACGGGTTTAATAAGCACAGGATGTGGCTAATGCGGGAACATAATCCAATTATGACACGAACCTTACAAAAATTGATTTTTGAGTCCAAGTCATTGACCAGCAGCCTCCCCGGCGATTACTGTCGTCTCTTCTAGGTTCAGGTGGCCGGTGGAAACCTGCCCTATGATTATGATTTCGGCATTAACCAAGCTAAGCGCTGAGGCAGAAAATGGCAGAATCAATAGAGCCTAAGGTGCCCGAGGAAGAGTTGCTGCGGATGACCACTGATGTCGTCGCCGCCTACGTCAGAAACAATACATTGCCGACCGGGCAACTCGCCGATGTGATCCACTCGGTCTACAACTCGTTGCGCGGGCTCGACGGCCATGTCGCCGAGCCTCAGCCCGAACCATTGAAGCCGGCGGTCCCGATCCGGAAATCGATCACCCCCGACTACCTGGTCTGCCTCGAAGACGGCAAGAAGCTCAAGATGCTAAAGCGGCATCTGCGCTCGACCTACGGCATGTCGCCAGATGAGTACCGCGCGAAGTGGAACCTCGGCTCGGACTACCCGATGGTCGCGCCGAACTACGCCGAGCAGCGATCCGCCTTCGCCAAGAAAATTGGGCTCGGCCGCGGCACCGGGCGCCGCGCCGGGCGAGGCGGCGCCAAGAAGTAATGCCATCCGCGGAACTATGAGCACACGCGAAAAGGGGCGCCACGGGCGCCCCTTTTGTTTTGGGGTTCGCGCGGCATGCCGCCGCGCCCTCCCGCCTTGTCGTCTCCCCCGGATTTGTGGTGAGGCCGCCCAATGCAGACCCAGTCTAACGTGCGCCGACCGAGCTCATCCACATGCGAAACCACTCGACGACGCCGGTTTGGCTCAGGCGGCCGTTGAAGAATTCGAACACCCCGTCGAGCGCGTATCGGTTGTCGCCGAGCGCGACCTCGAACCCGTTGGCTTCGAGAAACGTCACCGCGGCGCGGTAGGCGGTGCGCTTGTTGCCGGTGGCGAAGGCGCGAGCGCTGAAGATCGCCGCCATCAAGGCCACCGCCAGCACCGCGTAATCCTGGTCCATGAAGTAGACCCAAATATTCCAGGGGCGCCGCACCGCGATCTGCAGCGCGGCGCGGTCGCGCAATTCGTGCGGCTCTCCGCTCTCGGCGGCGATTTCCCGGTTCAGCGCGACGACCGCCTCGACCGACAACCAGCGCGGCTCGTCCGCCAATGCGGAAGGGTCTCTATCCGAGCCGGGCGGCGATCGCCGGCAAGGCCGAGATATCGATGCCGTGGCGCGCCGCCTCGGCGATCAGTGCCGTCGGATCGGCGCCCTCCCGCATCCGGGTCAGTGCAAACACAAGCGACGAGCGGGTGCCGCTGCGGCAATGCGCGACGATCGGCTTGTCGGCCGCGGCCACCGCCGCCGCCATCGCGTCGACATGCTCCCGCGTCAGGGTCGCGGCGACGAACGGGATATGGTGATAGGCGATGCCGCGCGCCTCTGCGAGCCGCCTTGCCTCGGCGGCGGGAAGCTGGCCGGGGTCTTCATCGTCCGGGCGATTGTTGATGATCGTGCGTACGCCGGCATCGGCGAGCGCCTCGATGTGATCGGCGTCGAGCCTGCCGGCGACGCTCACTCCGGGGACCAGTTCGGCGCAAGGGGGTAATGACGGCATGAGACGCCTCCGGAGTTGCCCGCGCTAAACTTGCAGGCCGGAGCCGCCGCGTCACCACAAAAATCGCGACCGCGATGCCGCCGGCCGCGCGGCCAGGCGGAAAATCAGGCGGCGAACTGGCCCGGGCGCTGCACCAAATCGCCGGCGCGAATCCAGAACCGCTCCAGCCGGCGCAAGGTGACGATCACCGCCTCGAGATCCTCGCCGGTCACCGCGGTCTGCGACAGCATCTCGATGTGGCGACGGTGCATCGTGCTCAGGCGATCGCGCAATTGGCGGCCCTTGTCGGTCAGCCGCACATGGATCGAGCGGCGGTCGTGGACCGAACGTTCCTGTGCCAGATAGCCGTTCTCGACCATCTTCTTGACGTTGTAGGAAACATTCGAGCCAAGATAGCAGCCGCGCAAGGTCAACTCGCCGACCGTCATCTCGGCGTCGCCGATGTTGAACAACATCATGCCTTGCACGTTGTTGATGTCATGGATCCTCAGTCCGTCGAGCTCGAGCTTGACGACTTCGAGAAAGTGTCGGTGGAGCCGCTCCACGAGCGACACCACTTCAAGATACCCGTTCGACATAAAAGCCTCGCTTGGCGAACCTCGAACCGCGAGCTTATCCTGGGTTTTGTTAAATTTCCGTTTTCACGCCTCACGCAACGGGCCGCGCAGAAATTGCATGATGCCGGAAAAATCGAGTCCGCCATCGCCGCCGTCGACGTAGAGCTGGTACAGACTGGCGGCGGCCGCGCCGAGCGGCGTCGTCGATGCGGTCGCGTTCGCGGCCTGCTGGGCGAGGCGCAAATCCTTCAGCATGTTGGCGGCGGTAAAGCCCGCGGCGTAGCCGCGGTTCGACGGCGCGGCTGGCACCAGGCCGGGCACCGGGCAATATCCGGTCATCGCCCAGCTCTGGCTGGTCGACTTGCCGCAGATGTCGAACAATACCTGCGCTGGCAATCCGAGCTTTTCGGCCAGGGAGAATCCCTCGCACACGCCGATCATCGAAATGGCCAGCATCATGTTGTTGCAGATCTTGGCGGCTTGGCCGCTGCCGGATGGACCGGCATGCACGATCGTCCGCCCCATGTTGCGCAGGATCGGCTCGGCGCGAGCGAAGGCGCTCGCCTCACCGCCGACCATGAAGGTCAAGCTTGCCGCCTCGGCGCCGATCGTACCGCCAGAAACCGGCGCGTCGAGCATCTCGAACCCCGCCTCCTTCGCGGCCGCGGTAACCAGCCGCGCGGTCTCGACATCGATCGTCGAGCAATCGATCAGCAACGCGCCCTTTTTCGCGCGGGCAATGATTCCGTCGGGGCCGAGATAGACCGCGCGCACCTGCGGTCCGGCCGGCAGCATCGTGATGATCATGTCGCCGGCGGTGGCGGCCTCGACCGCGCTCGCCGCGACATGCCCGCCTCGCTCGGCCAACGCCGCGCGCAGCGCGGCGACGATGTCGTACCCGGTGACATGGTGCTGCGCCTTGACCAGATTGCCCGCCATCGGCGCGCCCATGTTGCCGAGGCCGATAAAGCCGATCGTCGCCATCGCTCAGTTCCCTTCCCCGTACCGATCTAATCGAAACGCAACTCGCCCGCGCCGAGCGAGACAAAATAGGAATCGACCATCGAATCGTCGATCGCGGCCAAGCTCGCCGGCCGCCAGCGCGGCTTGTGGTCGCGGTCGACCAGTACAGCGCGGATGCCCTCGTAAAAATCATGCGCCGCCATCACGTGCTGGGTCAGCCGGTATTCGAGCCTGAGCGCGGCTTCGAGATCGTAGCCGCGGCCGATGGTGAGCTGGCGTAGGGTGATCTTCAGGCTGGTCGGCGATTTTGTCAGCAACCCGGCATGGGTCTGCGCCGCCCATTCGGCGTCCGCCCCGCCCGCACCGGCCTCGTGCGCGAGCGCGGCGAGGATCGCCTCGACCGTGTCGCCGGCGAAGCAGCGGTCGATCGCCGGTTGCCGATCCGGCACAGACGCCAGTCCCGGATCGGCCGCGAAGGTGCCGAGTATCGTCTCGACCTGGCTCGCCGCGCCCGCATCCCCCGCGAGCATGGCGACCAGCTCGTCAATTCGTTCGCGTGCCACGAAATGCGTGGCGAATCCGCAATAGAGCGCATCAGCCGCACCGAGCCGCGCCCCGGTCAGGCCGAGATAGCGTCCGATCTGCCCCGGGCACAAGGTCAGGAACCGGGTCGCCCCGACATCGGGAAACAGCCCGATCCCGGTCTCGGGCATCGCCAGCATGGTCCGCTCGGTGGCGACGCGGTAGCGACCGTTGACCGAGACGCCTGCGCCGCCGCCCATCGTGATCCCATCGATGAGCGCGAGATAGGGTTTGCGATAGCGGTGGAGGTGCCGGATCAGCTCGTACTCTTCCCGGAAGAATACCGAGGTCAGCGCACGATCGCCGGCGATGCCGCGCCCGGCCTCGTATACCGCGCGCACGTCGCCGCCGGCGCAGAACGCGCGTTCCCCGGCGCCGCGGATCACGACCGCGCGGATAGCGGCATCCGCCTCCCACTCCCGCAGTTTCGGGGCAAAGTCGCGATACATGTCGAGGGTAAAGGCGTTGAGCGCCCGCGACCGGTTGAGGGTCACAACCCCCAACCCGCCCGCGCGCGAGAACAGAATGTCGTCGCTCTCGGCCATCCGCCCGGTGTCGCCGATCACGGAGGCGTGGTCAAGCCTACGCCGTGAGAATCGGGGAGCCGGGGACGCGCTCGATAAGGATACTCGCCCTGTCCTCACCGACGACTGAATACGGTCCGATCACGGAGATCGGCGCGGATCGAACATGCATCGGCTTTGATGATTTTCCCACGTTCATGAGTATTTTCCGAACTGCCCGTCACACAAATACGAACTTGAAGTTTTTTGACTCCAGCATCATTTTCAATTCTCTCGACTACCAAAGAAAAAATCGAAGCCTTAAAGCACGGAAGTTCTAAGGCATCTCGGTTTTTCTCACACTGTTTAAACGGAAACCCAGATGAATCACTTTCAGCGTTGCTTAGTACTTGCCCTTTGCGTAGGGTCTCTGGCGGCTTGTTCCGGTATGTCCGATCGCGAACAACGCACCCTCTCGGGCGGCGTCCTTGGTGCCGGAGTCGGCGCGGCCGCGATGGCCATCGTTGGCGGGCCGGTCCTGGCCGGCGCGGCGGTCGGCGCGGTCGGCGGCGCCGTCATCGGGAACACGACCACTCCAGACTACTATTGATCCTGGGCGAGGAGCGCGAAATCGGCGATTGCCGCCGCGCCCTCGCATCCGAGATCAATTTACCCCCTGAGCGGGAGGCCGGTTCATGTGGTCAATCGATAGCCTCAGTCCACCAATTCTCCTGATCGCGTTCGTCATCGCCATTTTCCTCATGGCCGGTGTCCGGCGCTTGTTCCATCTGTCCCGCGACAGCGATCGTTACCGAGGCGAAGAACGCGTCGGCTATCGTGAACGCGTGCCCCACTCGCACGTCAGGGCCGACCGAGCGAAAGAACGGCTCCGCGCGCGGACGACATGACCGGTGCCGAGGCTATTCCGCCTTGAAGCAGTAGGCTGCGAGCTTGTTGCCGTCGAGGTCGCGGCAATAGCCGGCATAAGCGGTCGGGTGCCAGGAGCGCGGCCCGACCGCCCCTTCGTCGACGGCGCCGGCGGCCAGAGCGGCCTCGTGAAATCCAGCGACCGCGGCGCGGCTCGGCGCCGCGAAGCTGATCGTGCCGCCATTCGCGGTCGTCGCCGGCTTGCCGTTCGCCGGCTTCAGCACGAAGAATTCGGGCGCGGCATCGCCCCAGATCGAGCCGTTATCGCCGAGATCCCTCAGCCGCTTCAGCCCGAGCGGCGCGAGCACAGCGTCGTAAAACGCACGGGCTTTAGTGAGATCGTTCGTGCCAACCGTGACATGGGTGAATATCGCCATCGGTGTCTCCTGCTTGCTGCCGCTGGTGCGAACGCGATGCACCTTATCAGCTATGTCAGGCCGCAGGGCGACAACGCAAGGCCAAACGCGGCAAAAATTCGATTGAATGTTCTCTTTTGGTTCCTATCATGTTGGCCCCTAAACCGGACTGATCGGATCCCCCATGCTAATCGCCGATCTGGATGATCGCTCGCCGCAAGGCTCCTTCCCGGACGAGCGGTGGCGTGAACGCCCCGGAAATGCCCCGCGACGGCCGGATGCCGTGTTCTTTGCGCTCTATCCGGACCAAGATACGGCCCGACGGCTTGGTCGGCTTGCGTGGTATCTGCGCGACAAACACAGGCTGAAGGGCCGGCCGCTCCTGGCCCGATGCTTTCACATCTCGCTCCAGCGCGTCGGCGACCACACCCAAATTACGCAGGACGCCGTGGCGCTGATCGGCGACGCCGTATCGACGATCACGATGCGCCCCTTCGCCGTCGCGTTCGATCGAGCGATGAGTTTCATCGGTCCGGCCAACCGGCCGCTGGTCCTGCTCGGCGATGACGGCGTTGCCGGCCTGACGATGTTGCAACGAGAACTCGTCGCGGCGCTGAGGAAGATCGGGTTCGCGCGCCGCAACCAGCCGCAATACAACCCGCATCTGACCTTGCTGTACGATAATTGTCCGGTCCCCGATCAAGCGGTCGAGGAAATCGGCTGGACCGTGCGCGAACTCGTCCTGGTACGCAGCCTGTACGGTCGGAGCCGCCACCTACCGCTGGCGCGCTGGCCGTTGCGCGGCTGACGCCAAAGTCACGATGCGTTGAATGCCAGGTGGGTCTGTCAAGAGCGACCGGATGTCCATCGTGCTGGCGCCTTCGGTATAGATGACCGCGTTCTTCTGCGGCCAGGCAGCGACGTCCCGGAGCAGGCGGAAATAGCCGCCCGGCGATGGGAATCATGCCGAATCAACCGGCATCGGTAGTCGGCGGATACTCCCTACGAGTGAATAACTCTCTTTCCACCTCCATAATTTTGGGAACTATCACCTTTACATAATTCGCTCAATATGGTGTAATCTCCCCAGTTCCAGGGGGTTCCATGAGCGACTTTTCCAGGCCCGAATTCCACGACGAGACGGCGGCGCGCGAATGGCTTGAGCGCGAGCTTTGGCCGGATGGCCCGGTTTGCCCGCATTGCGGCACGATCGATCAGGCGACCTTGCTACAGCGCGGCACCAAGCCGCGCAAAAGCCAGCCGGAAAAATCGCGCCCGGCCCGCGATGGTCTCTACCAGTGCAACGCCTGTCACGAACCGTTCACCGTCACGGTCGGCACGCTCTATGAGCGCAGCCATGTCCCGCTCAACAAGTGGCTCGCCGCTACGCATCTCATGATGGCGAGCAAGAAGGGCATGAGCGCGATGCAGATCCATCGCATGCTCGGCATCAGCTACAAGACGGCGTGGTTTCTCTGTCATCGCATCCGCGAGAGCCTGCGCGAAACCCATCTCGATACGCCGCTCGGCGGACAGAACAAGGTCGTTGAGGCGGACGAGACCTATGTGGGCGGCAGGGAAACCAACAAGCACAAGTCCAAGCGCCAGCCCGGCATGCAGGGCGGCAAGGGCAAAGAGCCTGTCGTTTCTCTGGTGGAGCGCGACGGCCGCGTCCGTTCGCAGCACATGCCGGAAGTGACCGCGAAAAACCTCCGCCTCGCCCTTGTCACTCAGGTTGATCGCAAATCCTACATGATGACGGATGAAAGCGGCGCCTATCGCACGGTCGGCCGCGAGTTCAGCGGCCACAGTACCGTCAACCATTCGATCGAAGAATATGTGCGCGGCCATTTCTGGCACACGAACACGGTCGAAGGATACTTCTCGATCCTAAAACGCGGGATCACCGGCACCTATCACCACGTCTCTCAGCAACACCTCAAGCGTTACCTCGCGGAGTTCGATTTCCGCTACAACGAGCGCAAGGCCCTTGGCGTCAGCGATAGTGAGCGCATGACAAAATCGATTGCCGGCATCGTCGGTAAGCGCCTGACCTATCGGCGGCCTTACCAAGCCCAGCCGATCGACGATGAAATCCCGGACTTCTAAACCGGCGCTCACACACCGACAGTTTCGCCAGCTACTGGCGCGGATCAAAAGGGACATGTCGTGAGATCGCAAAATCCTATCCGCGAATATGAGGCGGCAGATGCCGACGTGCATATCACCGAGGATGGGGCTGCTGGTGTTTTGACCTTTCTTGCCTTGGACGGAGAAACCGTCGCGGTCCAGATGGATCGTCGGCGTTTAGAGGCTCTGTGCGAGCGAATGCGCGACGCGCTAGACGCGAAAGCTCCGCCTTCTCGGCGGCGGTCAAAGGGCGATAGTCCGTTATAGATTCGACCATTCTCGACTCCAACGCGAACCGATTGATAGGCTTTCCCCAACGGTATCGGGGAGAGTCATGCCTATGCCTATCGATCCACCAGACGGCGACAGGCGGCCGAAATGGGCGAGCGCGCTTGTGAGTGCCGCCAATGCAAGAAACCGCGCCCGTAAGTCAGAGAAGATCGTTTATTCAATGCCCGATCTCATCGCGGCGTGGGACGCGTGCGGCGGTGTTTGTTACGTTTCCGGGCTGCCTTTTGACTTTCGGGTCGTTGGCGACGGCCAAGCCAAACGACCCTTCGCGCCCAGTCTTGACCGCATCGACCGACACAAGCCCTATCAGAGGGGCAACGTGCGCCTTGTGGTCTCGATCGCAAATTTTGCCATGAACGCCTGGGGCGACGACCCGCTTCTGCAATTGGCCAGCGCGGTACATAAAAAGCACGGAGACCAATCGCCGCCGGCTAAACGTGCGCCATCAGATAGAGACGATCTTAACGATGAGGCGATAATCGATACCGAGCCCGTCGAGACGGACATCGGGATCATCAGATTTCCGCCCCGGCCAGATATGCACCGGCCTATCCTGGCCTTGCTACGATCCGGGCAACAGTCTTCGCGTCACCTTGAGAATGTTCTTGCTGAGCGGTTTGGTATAACGGCATCGATGCGAAGGGCGCTGCTACGAAGCGGCTGCCCTGCCTGGCGTAACCACGTCTCGTGGGCGTTGGTCGATCTCGGTGAACACAACCGCGGAACGGGCGAGATAGAACGGATTGATAGCCAACCTGCGCCTGATGGCGGATCGATGGGGATTTATCGGCTGACGGGAAACCCTCCGCCTTGTGCCCCGGCCGATTGCTAGTCGCGCAAAATCGCCTTTGGCGATTGGCGAGCTACGCGCCCTTTTTGTTTCGTTGCCGGGTCGCCGGCTCGGTGCTTCGGGCCGCTTTTCGCCGCCGCGTGAACGGCCTGCCGAAAGCGGTCCCACCCATCGGGCCGAAGCTCGATTTCGTCTTGCTTTGGCGCAACCTTCTGATCACGGGCCATGAGCGAGCTTACCACTGATCCCTGGATCGAAGAAAACTCACTATTGCCGGCGGATAAGCTTCACGCAATTGGCGTGATCAGCTTCCGCTGGAACCGATGCGAGCAAGAGCTATTTCTGCTCCTTTGCGAGGTCGCGAAGCTGCCTCGCCGGGACGTATGGGCGCTGACGCACGATTCCGGGGATGTCTCGATTTGCGCCAAGGTCAAGACGTTCGCGCTGTTCCGCGATTATCACCCGGACGGGCTAACCCTGCTCAACAATGCCATTGAGGTTTATGACCGATGCCGCCAAAACCGGAACGCGATCATTCACGCATGGACGCTCTCTACGAGAGATGATGCGCCCCTCGCTCGCAGGAGTAGGAAGCCAAGCGACCCCGAACCGATACCCTTTCCCAGCTCGCTTGGCGACCTCAGACGAGTGGCCGATGATCTTCTGAGCCTGGAAACTCGGCTTTGGCTTCTATGCTGCCTTCTTGAAGAAAACGCGTTGGACAGGCCGCTAACATCGCCCGGAATACTGCCTCCGCCAGCGTTTCTTTCAGACAATCCCCCTCACGCTCCCAAAGTACGGCAACGCCCGCGGCGATCATCGCCTCCGTAATTTCGATTTCGTCTGCGCCGGCCTGTCGGCTGCTCTCTACCACATCTAGCCAAAATTATGCAAAAGTGATAATTCTCAAAAAAACCTACTCTAATGTTTCCTGGTCTTTGCGGTACGATAAAAAATGTACCACATATCATGTTACCACTCACGTGCCCTACACATTGGTAACTATTTTCTCTCTCGGCGGTGTAAATCCCGCTTATGTGAGCGCCGCTGTAATTCTGACCCGGGTCGCCGACTGAAAGTTGACCCACTGGCTAGGCTGGCTCCCTCGATGGGGAGGGGGCCGGATGGTGGGATCGGAGGCGGCTTTGGAGATCGGGATATTGCATCGGCATGGCAGGAGCATTCGCCAGATCGCTCGCGAGATGGGCATCTCGCGCAATACGGTGCGGCGCTACCTTCGTGACGAAGTGGCGACGCGCTACAAGCCGCGACCGTCTCGGCCGGGGAAGCTCGATCCGTTCGGGGCCTATGTGATCGAGCGGCAGCGCGCGGCAGCGCCGGAGCGGATACCGGGAAGCGTGCTGCTGATGGAGCTGCGCGAGCGCGGCTATTGCGGCGGCTACACGATGCTGAAGATATTGGTGGCGTCGCTGAGACCGAAGGCGGCGGCGGACCCGGTGATCCGCTTCGAGACCGATCCCGGCGAACAGATGCAGGTTGATTGGGCGGTCATTCGGCGCGGCGGCAACCGGCTTTCGGTGTTCGTGGCGACACTGGGCTGGAGCCGGGCCACCTATGTCGAGTTCGTCACCGACGAGCGGGTCGAGACCTTGATCGAGGCGCACGAGAACGCGTTCTTCGCCTTTGGCGGGGTGCCGCGCGAGGTGCTGTACGACAACATGCGCACGGTCGTGCTGGAGCGGCACGGCTACGGCCGGGGTCGACATCGGTTTCACCCCGGCTTCCTCGACTTCGCCCGCCACTGCGGTTTCCGCCCCCGGCTGTGCGCGCCTTACCGGGCGCAGACCAAGGGCAAGTTGGAGCGGTTCATCCGCTACCTGGGGCACAGTTTCTACGTGCCACTCGCCAGCCGACTGGTCCAAGAAGGCCTGGTTGTCGATCGGGAGACGGCGAACCTGGCGGCCAGGCGATGGCTGCGCGAGGTGGCGAATGCTCGCGTTCACGGCACCACCGGCGAGATCCCGGCCGAACGGCTGGGTGAGGAAGGATTGCAGCCGATCCCCATGCCTTATGCCGGCCGCAGCGTGCGCTCGATCCAGCAGAAGCCGGTGCCGGTGCCGATCGTCGGCCTGCAACACCCGCTGTCGCTGTACGACGCCTTTGCCGGTGGCGTCTGATGAGCGACTTGCAGCATCAGCGGATCGCCGAGCTGTGCCTGGAATTGCGGCTGAGCGCGGTTCCCAACCTGTATTCCGGCATCGCGCAGAGCGCGGCGGCGAAAGAGTCTTCCTTCACCGACTTCCTGGAAGATACCTTGCGAGCCGAGCGTGACGCGCGCCGTGCCGAGCCCGCGATATGTTCGCTCGCATCGCCGGCTTCCCGGCGGTCAAGACGCTCGACGGGTTCGACTTCGGCTTCGCCACCGGCGTCCCGCGCCCGCAGATCCACGAGCTCGCCGGCCTGGCGTTTATCGAGCGTGCCGAGAACGTCGTCTTTCTCGGCCCCTCCGGCGTCGGCAAGACGCATCTGGCGATTGCGCTCGGCTACCTGGCCACCCAGCACGGTCACAAGGTGCGCTTCACCACGGCGGCCGATCTGGTCATGACGCTCGAGACGGCGCAACGCCAGGGCCGCTGGAAGGAGACGATGCATCGCGCAGTCAGCGTCTACAAGCTGCTGATCATCGACGAGATCGGCTACCTGCCATTAGCGCGCAAACAGGCCAACCTGTTCTTCCAGGTCGTCGCCAAGCGATACGAGACGGGGGCGATGATCCTGACCTCGAACCTGACCTTTGGGTCGTGGGATCGTAAGCGTCGAATGAAGGCTGCCTTGCGGGGTGGCGGCAACGGGAGTTAGGTCGGGATTTCCGAACGGGGCTCGATAAGAGCACCTTACGAGCGCGCGTAAGATGACCGTAGACGCGGTGGCGGAGATCCTGACCCAGCCGGAGCGGCGGCGGCGATGGACCAGCGAACAGAAGCTGGCATTGGTGGCGGAGTCGCTTCGGCCCGGCGCCTCTCCGACCCAAGTCGCGCGTCGCTACGGGATATCGACGGGTCTTCTCTATACATGGCGGCATCTCGCCCGCAGCGGCGAGTTGGCTATGGTGCCGGCGGCCGGGCAATTCGTGCCGGTCGAGATGGTGTCGGAAGCGTCACCGGAGATGAACGGTGCCGCCGGCATCATGGTCATCGCGTTACCGGGCGAGCGTCGCATTCGGGTCGACCGTCACGTTGACGCCGATGCGCTGCGTCGCGTTCTGCAAGCGCTCGGAGCGAGCGGGTGATCGGGCTGCCCGCCGGGGTGAAGGTGTTTCTCGCCTGCGGCCGGACCGATATGCGCAAAGGCATGAACGGGCTGGCGATGCAGGTGCGGGCGGTGCTGGAGAAGGACCCGTTTTCAGGCCACGTTTTCTGCTTCGGGGGACGCCGCGGCGATTTAATCAAGGCGCTTTACTGGGATAGGCAGGGGCTGTGCCTGTTTGCCAAGCGTCTGGAGAAAGGACGCTTCATCTGGCCCTCGCCGGCGGATGGGGTGGTGCGGCTGACGGCGGCGCAGCTGTCGATGCTGTTGGAGGGGATCGACTGGCGAGCGCCGCTGCGGACCTGGCGTCCGGAAGTGGCGGGCTGAGGCGCGGCCGATTGACTCAGGGTGTCGGATGGCGCCGACCAGGCGCTAATCGGCATCGGAGTGATGGTAAAATTCGCCATGCCGGTTGATGCCCTGCCCACCGATCCCGCGGCGCTGCGTCGGATGCTGATCGCCGAGCGGGAGGCGCGTGCCGCCCAGGCGGTTGAGCTTGCCGCGGCGAAAGCCGGCCTGGTCAGCAAGACGCTCGAGATCGAGAAACTGAAGGTCCAACTCGCGCGGTTGCGCCGTCAGCAGTTCGGGCGCTCCTCGGAGAAGATCGACCGCATCATCGAACAGCTGGAGCTCATGCTCGACGAGCTGGAGACCGAGGCGGCGGTCGGACCAATGACTGTCGGGCCGGTCGCTGCCCCGGTGATTGACGAGGACGATAGCGCGGCCGTGCGCAAGAAGTCGTCCGGTCGGCGCCCCTTGCCCGAGCATCTGCAGCGCCGGGAGATCGTCCACACACCCGATTGCACCTGCCCGGTCTGCGGCGGCGCGATGCGCAAGGTCGGCGAGGATGTCAGCGAGGTTCTCGACTACATCCCCGGCCGTTTCGAAGTCATCAGGCACATTCGGCCGGCGCTGTCCTGTCGGCGCTGCGAGAGCATGGTGCAGATGCCGATGCCCTCGCTGCCGATCGAGCGCGGCCGGCCAAGCGCCGGGCTGCTTGCCCACATTCTCGTCAGCAAGTATTGCGATCACACGCCGCTATGCCGACAGGCCGGCATGAGAGGGGCACCATATGTGGATAGCAGAACACCGCCAGATGGCGGCTCGTAAGGGTCTGCGCTATCCCAGCGACCTGACGGATGGCGAATGGGCGTTGATTGAGCCGATGATCCCGCCGGCCAAGCGGGGTGGTCGACGGCGCGAGGCGAACGTCCGCGAAGTGCTGAACGCCATCTTCTATGTGCTCTCGACGGGGTGCCAGTGGCAGGCGTTGCCGAAGGACCTGCCGCCGAAAAGCACCGCGCATTCCTACTTCATGCTGTGGGATTGGGACGGCACGCTGGAGCGCATCCACCATGCGCTCTACGTCGAGACCCGCGAGCGCGACGGGCGCGAGGCGAGCCCGACTGCCGCGATCCCCGGCCTTCGCCGGGGCAGGCGCTGACAGCCAGAGCGCCAAAGCGGCACAAAAAGGGGGGCCTCGATCGATCCGCAGGGGTATGACGCAGGC
>Ga0080064_1001559_pt1 | contig 45361 bp, 43 predicted proteins | sample Subgrocontami54m_FD_69260 | JGI IMG/M metagenome (GOLD analysis project Ga0080064, IMG submission 69260) | Subsurface groundwater microbial communities from S. Glens Falls, New York, USA - GMW46 contaminated, 5.4 m (SPADES assembly) (version 2) ...
GCGCGTGGCCTCGCGCAGAAGCGCTTCGACGTGCGACCGAAACGTTTCACGGGCGAGCCGCTCGCGCTCCCGAGCGAAGTCCCCGTCGCACAATGGTCGCCGATGCGCGTCGAGTTGTACCTCTCGCGCGGCGCCGATCGGCCCGCCCTCCAGATCGGGTGCGCCGGCACGCTCGTCGCGGACGATATCTCCGAGCTGGGCGCGCTCGGTCTCGCGGAACGGCCGTGGACTGGCTGCGACGTCACCGGACTGATCGACTTCCCCGATTTCAGTGTTCCTCCGGGGACGCGCCGCGGTGTGCTGCCCGATCGCGCGGCGGCTGCGTTTGCGATGGCCATGGAATCGCTCGCGCCGTTGGTCATCGCCGAACTCGACCGCTACGACGCACAGCGACAGTTGGAGTCCGCACGCGACGTCGTCCGCGACCTGCGCCGCGCACTGCGCGGGCTGCGACGACGCCTTCCGCAATACGACCTGCCACACGTGCCCGGCGGTGAAGAGCGCGTCGCGCGTGGATCGGGAACGTCTACCGCTCGGGAAGCCGATGGTGGTTCCGCCGATGCGGCGCCATCGGACCGCATTGACGCGACGGATTCCGACGCGACCGAATCAGTCTTGGATCCCGTCGATCTTGCCGCGGTGGACTCCGCACCCGTCCAGCCCGCGTTGTTTCCACCGGGGCCGCTTGCGAACGTGCGCATCGTTCCGCCCGAGGTATCTATTGCTCCGGGCGCGGAGCGTCGCGTGCGCGCGGTTGCGTCCGACTCGGAGAATCGCCGCATCGACGACGTGAACTTCGAGTGGCGAATGGCATCCGCGCTCGCGAGCGTCGAGGTGCGTGGCGAAGGCGCACGACCGGCTGTGTACGCGCAACCGTCTGCGGCGATCGGTGCTCGCGCCGAGTTGCATGTACTCGCGCGGCAGGGCGAGCAGACGGCGACTGCGCATGCACATGTCACGGTCGCGGAGAATCCCGCGGACGACACTGCGACGCTTGGCGTTCCCGAGCCGGTACTCGTGAGCGATCCGGAGGGCGCGTGGCGCAGCCGTCGTTTGGGTGAGCGTTGGGAGGTCAACGACGCTCACGACGACTATCGTGCGCTGCGGAGTGAACCGCGTGCGAGGTTGCGGTACCTGCTCGCGCTGCTCGCGAAGGAGATCGTCGTGCGTTCGACAAGCGTCGAGCACGCGGCAGTGCTCGAGTCGCTCGTGGAAGTGCTCGCGCACGCGGAGCGCAATCTGCGCGGCGTGTGAGCGGCTACCTCGCGTTGCACCCAACGCGCGCGGTGACCACCGGCGAACCGTTCGCGGCGCGATCGCATGCGGCGCCGTACAGCGTGATCTCGCCGAAGGCTCGGTCGGTCCAGTCCCAACCCTCGCGTCGCAACGGATCGTGTCGCACGACGGCGCCCGCGACTTCGATACCGATCATCTCAGGATCCGTCGGCCGCGAGGGCGTGACGTACGCGCGCCGCGCGACCGTGCGCTGAATCGTTTCGAACGCGCGGCGGGGCGAGCGGATAGCCGAGAATTCTCGGGATCGGTATCGTGTCTCCGTGGACGAGGATCCGCAGTCGATGTTGCTCGACACGCTCGCGCGCTCCAAGCGCGGACCGCTGGAGCGCGAGCGCGTCACACGAACGCTCGAGGGTCTTCGATTGCTACCGAAGCCGCGCGGTCGGCGCGCGGTCGAGTGGAACGGATGGCGCTCCCACGATGGCTGGCTCGCGCCGCCGATGGACGGGGGGATCGTGCGCGCGCTCGAGGCCGATCTCGGTCCGCTCCCGGACGAGTATCGATCGTTCCTTCTCACCGTCGGCGCATGGGGTGCCGGCCCCGGGTTCGGTCTCGTTCGACCCACGGCGCCGACGCACAAACGCTACGCGGCCGGAGCGATGGGGTGGATCGACGGCGAGTCATCCGAGGCGGAGCCACGGGGCGTCTTGCCACTCGCGCACGCTGGCTGCGGCGTCGTCTGGGTGCTGGTTCTCGAAGGCGAGCATCGCGGCGAAGTGTGGGTCGATGCAGCAGGCAGCGACGGCAACGCTCGGCGCGTCGCGGGCACGTTCGACGAGTGGTATCGATCGTGGCTTGAGTCCGCCGTGCGCGACGAATCACCCTGGTGCCAGTGGGATCGAAGTGGCTGCTCGACGCCCCGCGCAATCTCGGAGCTACTTCGGTCGCTCGAGAGCAAGGGCATGACCGACGCCGAAACCCGGGCGGAACTTGCGGGCTGCACGATGGCGAGCGCCAGCATTGGTGACCGCTACTTCGATCACGGCGCGATCCTCGACCCGTGCCACAGTTGTGTGCTCCTCGCCGCGCGATTCGGGATGGGCGAGCGTGCGTTCGCGCGCGGCCTACAACCGCACTTCGCCGCGGCGACGTCGTATCCGTCTGAACGGCGCCGCACTGCGTCGCACACGAGCGACGCACGCCCCGCGTGGTGGCGTCGCATGTGGAACAGCCTGCGAGGTAGCTGACACCGGCCTGCTTCGATCGTCACTCCGCCGTCACCGTCTGCGCCCGCGACGAGCGAGCATCGTCGCACCGATCGCTGCGACGACAGCGTCGATCTGCCGATTCTCGCGCGCCGGTCGCTGCGTTCGACACGCGCACGATGCCCCTCCCGTGAGATGCGATCCACCCGCATCCCCAGCGACGCCCCGCGCGTCGGGTCCGGGCGGAGCGATCACACCACCCCCGCTGTCACCGCCACCCGGTCGCGCATCGCACACCGCCGCATCGCCGGACCAGTGATACTCGCGAGAGATGACCGGACCATCGACAGCTTGCAACTGAAGGTCTTGGTCCAGCGCCGGGGCTGGCAGTTCGGCGCGCAACCGCGTGACGACCGCGAGCCGCTCGGGCTGAGCACCGAATGCGACGTCGAGGTCCGTCACGCTCCGCGCGCGAGCGGCGGTGGAAATGCGTGCTTCGAATTCGGCACGCGTCGTCTCGGCGACCGACTCGGCGATCCACGTCCGACCGCGCTCGAGCGCGGCGGTGCGTCGAAATACGCGGAGGTACGCGTCTAGCGCGGACAAGTCCGTTCGATCGTAGTCCCACACCAACTGTTCGCGCGGAATCACGCGTTCCGGAAACCCCATCGGTCCTTGCCGCGACGGCGCAACGACGATCAGCACGACGCCCGTCGTATCGCCGGTGCCGATCGAGATGGACCGAAGCGGCAGCGAAACGCACAGACCGCGCATCCGCACGCGCACCGGAACCGCAATCGTACGCGTGCCCCGCGCAAAGCGCGGCGGCTGGAATCGCACGGCGATGTAGTCCGAGTGAACGGCTTCGTACTGCGCGATGAGCGCCGCGTGCTGCTGCGGCATCGCGAGATCGTTCGCTGCGAGCCACGTCGCGAGCGCCCCGGGCACCTCGCCGTGGAGAATCTCGGGCACGCCCACCGGCGTGGCGCCGGGCGACGGAGCCTGAACGGGGCGACTGTTGAAAACGGCGCACACGGGTGGAATCGAGAACGGCGCCGTGAAATCGTCGACGGCGTCCATGAACTCGGGCGCTGCGAAATCAACGGTCGCGCCTGTCGCGTTCTGCAGGGGCAGGATCCACGCGAACTCGCGGCCGTCGCCTTGGACCACCATCTGGTCCCAGAGCGTGGTGCGATCGGCGCCGAGCGCGAGCACCATGCGGTGGTCGGTGACCAGCTGCACGGATCCCGGTTGCGCGACGCAGGATCCACACGCGCTCGCGTCGTGCCCCGCGACGGAAAGGGCGGCGGCCACGGTGAGCGCCGTGGCGAAGGAGAATGGTTTCATAGCGGACCTCGAAGGAAGATGAAGATGATGAGAGGTGCGCAGTGTAACTCAGTTTGAGGCGGGATCCGAGCGCGAGCACGAGCACGAGCACGAGCACGAGGATGTACGAGGATGTTGACGAGGACGCGCCCCGCGGAATGTGGGTGACGCGGGGCCGCAAGGTCTCACGTCTCGATCAGCGCAATCGAGATGTCGTCCTGCAGAGCACCACTGCGCAGGCGAACGCTCTCGACGAGCGTGCGAATCGCGTCGTTCAGATCGGAGAGGTGAACGGCGTCGACGATTCGCTCGCGCGTCGTGTACTTGAACAATCCGTCGGACGCGACGAGCAGCCGAGCGCCGACGCACGCGGCCGCAAACGGAATGGCCGTGGCCCGACCCGATCCGACGAGCGGCTTGCGGTGCTGGTGTTCGGTGAGATCGCGGACGGAACCGGATTCAACGAGCCACGCTTCCGAGTCGCCGACACTGGCGCCGACGATGCGAACACCGTCGATGACTGCGACGATTGCTGTGCACTGCCCCCCCGCGGGACTCGTCGCGAGCATCCGGTCGATGGCTTGGAGCCAGTGTACACAAGCTGTGCCTGACGACTCGAGTGCCTGACGCAGCGACCACGCCGAGCGCGCGTCGAGAACGGCTTGCGCGGCCTCGCCGCCTCCGGCCATTCCGCCGGCACCGTCTGCGAGGACGACGAGTGTGATGCCATCGTGCACGTGAATCGCGACGCGATCTTGCGAATGCACGCCGCAAGCGACGTTCTTGGTCGTCCAAGACTGTGTGCGCATGGGACCGCGGGAGAACGGAATCGCCGCCATAGGCATTCCCGCGAGTCGTTCGTCGCCACACGCGACGCCGTTCCGCTACGCGCGCTGTCGCGGCCGCCCATCGTGCGCACCGAGTGGTCGCGCGGGCACGTCGTCCCACCATTGCTCCGCCGTGAGCTCGCGTTTTCGCTCGGGATTGAGCGGATAGAAGATCTTACTCGTCCGTTTGCTCTCTCCGCCGACGAAGAGCAGTGCATCCCGATCGCCGTCGTTGATGAACGTGTGACAGATCCCCGTCCCCGCCGGGAACGCCGCGAGATCCCCGGCGCGCATGCGGTGCGGCTCGCCGTCGATCCACGCGTCGATCTCGCCCTCGAGCACGTAGACGAACTCCTCCTCGTCTTCCTCCGCGTGCGGATACGACGTGCGATGTCCTGGCGCGACGCGCTCGATGTGCAACCCGATGCGCAGCATGCCGGCCGACTTGCCGATCGCGCGACCGTGCGAGAGCACTTCGGTGCTGTTCTTGTATTGGCCGGGGGTCTCGGGGACGGAGGCGGAAGAGATGATGAACGCGGGGCGGGGCGGGGGAGTGGGTGGAGTCATTGTTGATACAGAGCGCGGAATCGAGGGAGCGCGCAAGGGCCGGACACGGCTCAGGCGCGGCAATCGCGGACCGGAGCTGTTGGTTGCGTGCGCCTACGCGAACGCCAGCACCGCCCCGATCGCGCCGAACACGAGTCCCACGGACCCGAGTACCACGGCGTTCCCGATGACCCCCAGCGCGAACCCGCACCCGATCAGCGACGCGACGAACAGCCCGAGTCGCGGAAGTGCTGGCACCTGGGAACGACCGCTCGCTGCCACGTTGACGCCTATGGGAGCCTGGCGCAGCACAATCCACGCGGCGAAGGAGACCAGCGCGAGGACTGCAAGGAATAGCCCGCGCCGACCGTCGAACCTCGCCGTGAGCTGGCGGGCATTCGATAGCGCGCCGAGGTACGCCGTCGCGTGCGACGCGAGAGCGCACGAGATCGCAAGCATGGGCCGCGCATCGCGGCGGGCGAGCGCTGCGGCGCGACACTTGGCCGGGTCGGGACACTGCGGTCGATGTCGGCACACGACCGCGGGGACCGCCCGCGATGGTCCCGGAGGGACACGAACCGCGGGAGTGCGATAGGCACCCTGGTCTGCGGCGGAGAAGTCGGCGGGCGTCGGTTCCGGTGCGAGAGGTTGTGCCCGCGGCATTACTGGCCACCCGTGGCCGAGCGAAGTGGCACGAGCGGCGGGCGACACGAGTTCGGCGCGCCCGGCGAGGTCGGTTCGACGGCCGCTTGGCTTGCATGCGAAGTTCGTCCGAGTTCGAGCAACACGCCGAGGCGCATCAGGGGTGTGCGCTCGAGTCGTGCCTGGACGAACGGATCGTCGAGGCGATTGTCGCGGACGAATCGCATGCCCGTGTCGATCTCGTGCGCGCGACTCGCGATGGACGACGCCTGCTCCGCCGATCGGCTCTGCGTGTACACTTGCCAGTCCGACTGCAGCGCCCGCAACTCCGTCTGTTGCCCGGCGTCGAAGTCCGCGCGCTCCCGCAGATAGTGCCGCAACGAGACGGCACCCTCGATCGCGAACGCCAGCGTCACCATCGGATTCATTCCGGCGATCGCACGGAATGCCAACGCCCGCGAGCCCGCGCGAATCGCGCCGTGTGCACCAATCTCCAACGACGCGGTGCCGAGTTCCGTCAACCCGTGGAAGCCGAGGATCCCGAAGAGTGCGTGGCGGTCGGCGTCGGCCAGCGCCGACGAATGATACGTGCGAAGTTGGTCGACGCTGAGTGTCGGCCGCCGCGCGTCGGGCTCGGATGCCGTGCCGCCGCACACCATGTCCCGGCCACGGGCGAGAATCGTCCGGACGCGGTCGGCATTGCACGTCGGCGCCTCCCCGGCCGCGCGAGAGTAGCTGTCCGCGTAGATCTGCGCCTGTCGTTCGGCGGCGCCGGGTGCGCGTCCGGGCTCACAGCGGGGCGCAGACGCCGTCGCGTGGTAGTCCGCGGGAGCGCCTGTCGACGGGTCCGTGCAGGTCGCGATTTCAGGGTTGCACGGGGCGGGAGACGGTTCGGCGGGACTCGGTGGATCGGCGGCGGAGTAGGAGCGTGAACAACGCGTCGCGGGAACGGTCATGGAACACCTCGCGGGACGAACGGCGGCACTGTGTCGCCGGACGCGAGGCGGTTATCGCGCGACGAGCGCGATCGTTGCGTGCAGGGACTCGGACTTCGTTGGATGCCAGCGGACTACGCAGTGCGCGACCCGGACGACCGCGCGGTGACGCTGTACGTCGAAAGCGCAACCCGACCGCGTTCGTCGAACGTGACGCCCTCGAGTTCCAGAAGGCGCCGCTGCGTTGTGGCGCCCACGGCGTCGCGGATCGAGATCGCTGCGTAGCCGCGGCCGCGCGCGCCGAGGACGCGATGCCATGGAACCGCGTGCTTGCGACCGAGGAGGGCCGCGAGTGCAAAGCCGACGTGCCGCGCAGACCGCGGCCGACCAGCGAGCGCGGCCACTGCTCCGTATGTGCTCACGCGACCGCGAGGGATTCGCCGCACGATGCGGTAGTACGCCGACCACCCCTCGGGTGTCGGAATGCGGCTCAACGCGCCTCGTACGCGCCGCGCACATCCTCGCGCAGCTTCGCGTCGAACAGAAAGTCCGCGGCCGTCGACGCCATCGATTTCGCGGCGAGCAGCATGCCGGTCATCCCGCGCTCGCTGCGCGCGCACTCGGCGAATGCGTGTTGGTGACACGTCGTCTCGCCTGCGTTGCAGATCGCGACCCACGCGTGGATCGCCGGCACGCGATGCGAAACGTCGCCCATGTCCGTACTTCCCGTGCCGATGTTCGGGTCGCGCTCCTTGGGGGTTCTCCCGAGGCGCTTCATGTGCGTGCCGAATGCGCGGGCGAGGGGGAGGTTGTTGACCATGTTCTTGTACCCGCGGCGACGGACGATCTCGATTTCGACTCCGCCGGCCATCGCGGCCGCACGAGCGCAGCGTTCGACGATCTCTCGCACACGGTCGAGTTCGGGCAGTGTCGTCGCGCGGACGCTGAACTCGCACGCCGCGTGTTCCGGAATGATGTTCACGGCCTGACCGCCGTTGGTCACGTACCCATGCACCCGCACGCCGTCGCGAAAGTGGACGCGCTGCGAATCGACGAGGTGAAACGTGTTCATGCATGCCGACAGCGCAGATTGTCCCTCGAACGGCGCCACGGCCGCGTGAGACGCCGTTCCCTTGAACTGCATCGCGATCCAGGAATTCGCGAGTGTGTCGTGGGCAAGCAGGTCGTGATCGAACGGGTGGAACATCATCGCGGCGTCCACGTCGCTGAACGCGCCCGCATCCAGCAACGAGATCTTTCCGCCGCCTCCCTCCTCGGCCGGCGTGCCGACGAGATCGAATCCGCCGGGCAGATCGTTGGCGTTGGCCGCGAGCGCCAGAAACGCCCCGACCGCGCCCGCGGCGATCAAGTTGTGCCCGCACGCGTGGCCGATCTCGGGAAGTGCATCGTACTCCGCGAGAATCGCGACGCGCGGAGCCCGCGTCCCGACCCGCGCGCGCAACGCCGTGTCGAGCCCACCGAGCGGACGCTCTACGGGGGCCGAGCTGTTCTCGGTCACGGTCTCGGCGATCCACTGTGCTGCGCGGTGTTCGGCGAAGCGCAGCTCGGGATTCGCGTGAATTCGAAGCGAGAGTTCGCGGAGCTTCGTCGCGAACGAGTCGACGCTGGCGTCGAGGCGGTGGTGCAGCGATTCGGGCGCGGGCATGCCGCACGGTACAACGGCTTTCCGCCGGCGTCCCGGGTGCGGTAGGTTGCCGACGTGGACGTCGACAAGGCACTCGCGGAGACCGCCAAAGGCGTCAAGCCCGTGTACGTGTTTCATGGCGGCGAACGCGTGCTCATCGATCGCGCGGTCGCTGCAATTCGGGACAAGGTCTTCGGCGCGGCCGGCCCCGGACTCGGCGAGGACCGACTCGACGCCAAGGACACGACGCCCGCGCACGTCGTCGACGCGTGCCGAAGCGTTCCGATGTTTGCGCCGAAACGCCTCGTGATCGTGCGCGGAATCGAAGGGTGGTCGAGCGAGCAGCAGGAAGTGCTGCTTGGCTACGTTGCGCAACCCGCACCGACGAGCGTGTTGATCCTCATGGCCGACGGAAAGCTCGACAAGCGATTCAAGTTTGTCTCGCAAGCGGCCAAGCTCGGGGTGCTGTACGAAGCGAGTGCCCCAGGCGATCGCGATGTCGGACCGTGGCTGGTGTCCGAGGCGCAGCGACGGAACATGCGGATCGCGCCGCGCGTGGTGCACGCCGTCGTCGAGGCCGTCGGTGCAGACCTCGCGGCGCTCACGGACGCGCTCGAGCGTTTGCAGCTGTTCGCCGGCGAGCGCGACATCACGGAGGAGGACGTCGACGAGGTCGTGGCCTCCACGCGCGCCGCATCGATCTTCGAGCTGACGGAAGCGATCGGCGATCGCGACCTGCCGCGGGCGTTGCGCGTGCATGGCAATCTCGTTGCGCACCGGGAAGCCTCGCTGCGAACACTCGCGATGCTCGTTCGCCAGGTGCGGATGATCGCGCGAACACGCGACGCGCTGGAACGCGGCAGCGAGTCGTCGCTTGCGAGTGTATTGAAGATCCCGCCGTTCGCCGCACAACGACTCGCGACGCAAGCACGGCGCTGGACGACGGGGCAAGTCGTCCGGGCGTTGCGGGTCTGCAGCGAGACGGATCGACAGCTCAAACGATCACGGCGCGGCGATTCGAGGATCATGGAGGAAGCGCTGATTGCGTTGACGGGCGGCCCGGGGCTCGGAGAGGTCCCGCTCGCGCGATAGCGTGTGCCCGAACGCCGTTCGCGGTACGATTGCTCATGACGCAACGACTTACACCGGCCCGTACCATGCTCCTTGCCGCACTCCTCGCGGTGCCCGGTACGAGCCTCGCGCAACGAAACATGATTGTCGCTCGCCAGCCGCCGCCCGCCATGGGGTGCATGGGTCGTTGGGTCGGCTCGGCCCGCAACGGCACGGGTGCACCGTGGACGATCGTCATGGACGTGAGCGCGCCTGGCGGGCCCATGTGCGGTGCGATCGAGTACCCGTCGCTCGGATGCGGCGGAATGCTGATCAACTGCGTGACCCGTTCGGGGCAGAGCACGTTCGTCGAGCAGTACACGCACAATCCCGGAACGTGCGCACCGGACGGCACGATCGTTGCGCGGTGCAACGGGCGGATGATGCAGTGGACGTGGGTCGGGCAGGAAGTGGTCCGCACGACACTCGTGCGACAGTAACCGATCGCGCTCCTGTTCATCCCTTGTTGACCGCGACCTCGCGATGCACGGCACGCAGTGCGGGCGCCACGCGCGCGGCGTGGTGCGCGAGCACCGACGCGTAGTGGCCTGGCGAGAGATGGGCCTCGGGGAGCAGTCGTTCGAGCAGGTCGATCGCATCTGCGCGGCGCGCGAGATCGGTTCCGCCGACGACGGCGATCACTTCGGCGACAGTCGAGAGCGCTACGATCACGGCATCGAGCTCGCCGCGTGGCGGAATGTTCGTCGCTGAATCGTCCGACTCCGACACGATGGGTGCGGCGCCCGGCGTCGGAAACCATCGCGCGAACCGCCGCTCGAGGGCGGCTCGGTCGCGCAACATCGCTTCGTGCCGCGCACGCTCGCCTTCGGTCAGTCCCTCGGTCTCGCTCAGCCCCACGTCGCGACGCGCTCGCGCTTCGAGATCCAGCATCTCCAGCGCCTCGACGTCACGTTGCCGCGAAAGCGATTCCAAGTCTTCGAGCAGCGGCCCGATCTGCGCCGTGAGTGCTCTCAGTGCGTCCGCGGTTTCCCGAGGCGCCAGGACCCGCGCGGGCGGCGGCGCGTGGATCGCGGCGCCAGAGTCGAATGCGCCGCTCGTGATTCGCGCAAGCATGTCGTCGGGAATGTGATGGTAGAACGCCGACTCGCCGCGCGCGCGCTGCTCCGCGACCAAGGCACGCAACGCCGGGTTTTCCACCCCGAGCGCCACGACGCTGACTCCGATGGGCAAGTCGCCAAGCCCCTCGCGCGACGCCGCGACGGTCGCATCGTCCACGGGAGCCTCGCCGTCCGTGATCAACACGACCTGGGCGCGCAGCAGCTCCGGGTCTTGCACACGGGCCTCGCGGATCTGAACGAAACTGGCAACGAGAGCCCGCTGAATATCCGTTCCGCCGCCGCGCACGGTCGAGAGCACGTCGGACATCGCCGCGTAGGCACCCGCCGCCGTGTCCACTCGCACTGTCGGGTCAAGATCGTCCGTGAAATACCGGTAGTGCAGCACGACGCGTGTCGACGCACCGCCCTCCTCGAGTCGCCGCGCGAGCGTCGCGAGTTCGGCGAGCAGAATCGCGTCGCGCACGCGGGCGCGTGGGCCGATCATCGATCCCGAGCCGTCCAACACGTACACACGAACTTCGCCGCGCATTACCGTTCGCGATCGCGTGCGAACCTCGTCGCGCACGAAGCGCCGGGCCAGGAGGCGACCGGCCGCGAGGGAGAGCAGCACCGAACGCGGGTCGTCGATCACAGCCCGGGGAATGTCGGCGACGTCGGTCGCGGGCACGAGATGGAGTTCCGCCGTGGGAAACGTCACGGTGCGTTGCCGGCGTTCGTGCTCGATGACGCGCGTCGGCGACAGCACGCCGCCAACGTCGAAGCAGCCATCGACCGCAAGCGCCGCGAGAAACGTCGCGCGCTCGTTGCCGGAGGTCATGTACGTCTGCGCGAGCCCGTAGAATTCGCGATCCTGTGTGTTCATCCCGCTGAGCGAGCGCGGCAGCTTGGCCCGACCGACGCGGTATGCTTCGTTCACCGCAGCAGCGGCCTTGGCTCCAAGCACTTGCGCGCCCGACCGCTGCAGCGATTCCGCGCGCACCGAGGCGTTCATCGGATCGCGGCCGCTCCAGAGTGCGCCCAACGCGTCGCCCGTGCGCGCCGCCCGCACGTCGTCGCCGGCCGCCAGCGCGGCGTCGTTCATTGCGGTGAGCGCCGCACAGAGCGCGTCTCGATCGCCGCGCGCGAGGGCTCCGCGCGCCTGGTGCAACACCCGCACGTCGGGATCAACCCCCGCGGCCTCGAGGCGATCGATCCGCGCAATGTCCCGAGCGATGGACTCCTGTCGAACGTGAACTCCGTCCACATCGAGCGGAAGCGCAGCCGCGCACTCGAGCAGTAGCTGCCGGCCCGCCTCCAACAGCCGTCGCCGGTGTGCGAGGACGTCGCTCTCGTCGCGCGCACTCTGTAGCAGGTGATCGATTGCACTCAATTGCAGCCCGACCACGCGCTGCTGGTTGCGAGCGAGTTCGTCTGCGTCGGGCCCCGCGGCGTCACTCGCGCGGTCTTGGGTCTGCTCGTGCGCGACCGAGAGCGGCGGTGCGACATTCGCCGGGTCGATCGAAAGAAGAAAACGCCGAGCCAAGCGATCGTCGGGCGCGGCCAGCGCGCGGGCGATTCGACTCAGCACGACGGCGACCCGTTGCAACCACGCGACGTGCGCCATCGGCGGCGCCTTGCGGACGACGCACAACCGCTCGAGACCGAGCACGTTTTGCTCGAGTTCATCGGTGGCCTGCTCTTCGAACTTCTGCAGCGCGTCCTCGTCCGGCGACGTGGGATCCATGTGCGCGCGCGCGAGCGCAGCCGCGAGAAACTCGCGAAGTGCACGAACCTCGAGCTTGGGCTGCCAGCCGAGCTTCTTCAGAACCGATCGCGCCATGCGAACGAAAGGCGCCCGAATTCGATCGGGCTCGGCCGCAATGCGATCGATCCGAAGCCGCATTGACGCCAGGCGGTCGAAGTCCATCGCTCGCGACCGTTACGCTCGCACCGCAAGCGCCGCGATCCAGGCCGCGTCCGAACCGGTTGTCGCCAACGCGTGAACCGTGGACTGGATCCGTGCGTCGAATGCTTCGATTCGTGCCCGCATTTGCTCCGCCGAGGCGGCGTGCGCGGGGAACATCTCCGCGATCAATCGAGCCTCGAGCGAGAACCGCGCGAGGGCTGCCTCGTCACGAACCGCCACGAGAAAACGCAGCGCCGACAACTCCGCGAGCACCGTGGCCGCGCGTGCGGGGTCGACCCGCTCGGCATCGCCGCCGGGACCGACGATTCGCTCCCACCACGCCTCGAGCACCGCGACGCTGCGACCGATCCGCGCCACGTCGAACTGCACGAGGCGTGCGCGCAGGTCCGCAGGCAACCGCTCGAGCAGCGCGCGAATTGCGCCGCCCGCCGCGAGCGCGGCGTCGGTCCCGCGCGAGACTTCGGGCGCCACGCGCAGTGCGACCTCCACGAGCGTGTACGCCAGCGGAACGCGTTGCTCTGCGCTGCGGAACGCACGGTACTCCTCGAGTTGAACAACGCTGGGCGCGGGCGTCTCAGTGTCGCCCGAGCGGAGCAGCGCGTCTGCGGTCCACGCCACGAGCGAACCCGCATCGAGCACGCCGGCCAGCCCCGCGTTGGCGAGGGAGCCGAGCAGCGCGTCGACCTCGCGAACGAGGGCGGCACGATCGCGGGCCGAGAGCCGGGCGAACGCCGTGGCAACGAGCGGTCCAATGCGGCCACCGACGACGCGCGCGTTCAGCCGCGATGACCCACCGCGCAACAACCCAAGCCGATCGTTGGCTTCCCGCACGGCCGCGAGCACGTCGCTCAAGCGCCGCAATACGTCGGCGAGCTTGTCCGAGCGGACGTCGCGCAAGGCGGCTTCGACGTCACGCCGAAACGCAGCGTCGTAGAGCGTCCCGAGATCGTCTTCGGCGCGCGCCACGATCCTCTGCCATGCGGCATCGACCGCCACGACGTCGTCGACCAGGGCGCCGGCCGCGAGGATCCGCTGCCGCAACGCATGAACATGCGCGAGGCTCTCGACGCGCGTCGTCGCGGCCGTGACGATCGCCGCGCGAGACATCGACGCATCGGTGAGAGCCCCGAGGTCGCCGGCGAGAATCGGGACGTGCTCGAGAAGCCCGTCGATCAAGCGCAACGCGCGCCCGCGCAGCCAACGCGCGGTCGGTCGCATCGCCGTCGCGGTCTGCTCGATCTGATCGGCCACCGTGCACAGTTCGTCCACGATCTGCTCGGCCGTGCGTTCCTCGCCGGTGCCCGCGGTCAACCCGCGGCGCACGGCACGCTCGCTCAATGCCGCGAGTGTTTCCTCGAGGAGTACCGCCGCGTCGGTTGCGTTCGTCGCCCCCGACGCTGCCGCCTGCGCCACCGCCCGCGCGGCTTTTCCGAGCGCACCGCTGTCGTCGCCCGGCAACGCGCTTTCCACCATGGCGCGAAGGCGCGTCACATCCACACGCTGCGGGCGCGCGGTCGGTTCGAACTTCGGAACCAGCGCCAGGCATCGATCGAAGATCTCCCGCTCCGTTCGGACGATCGAGAGCTGCCGACGCTCGCGCGGATCGGTCTCCCGCGACATGAGAACTTGCACGCCCGCAGGATCCGGGCCGCTCAGCACGAGGTGCAGCCGCAGCCACTCGAAGTCTTTCGACAACACCTCGAGCGGACGATCGGGATTTCGAAAGATTCGGTCGAAATGCACGATGGCTCGCAAGACCTTGGCGCTTCGGACGACCGTGCGGGTGGACATGTACCGCGTCGCCACGAAACTCGGATCGGCCTTGGCCGCCGCGGCGAGTTCCATGTCGAGCGCGCGAACGAGCACGACGAGTGCGTCGCACGCAGCATCGGAAATGAACACTCCATCCGCGGCTTCCTGCAGCGCATCGAGGTCCTGCACCGTGAGCGACGCGTCGAGCTGCGGGCGAGCGACGCCACCCGCCTGCTTTCGGACGATGGTCGACAGCGTCGTCGGATCGACGAAGCCCTTGGGAACGAACGACAGAAACGCGATCCGGTCGACGAACGCCAGCAGCGTGTCGCGCGCGCTCTCGAGGATTTCGGCGAGGTAGCGATTGGACGTCATGACCGCGCACTCGATGCGTCCGCGCGTCGTCTTCGTGCCCTCTTTGAGCTCTCGCTCTTGGAGAACATTCAACGCCGAGCGCAGCAGCATGTCTCGGCCGTCGAAGACTTCGTCGAGAAACGCGTGCACCGCACCCAGCATCCCTTCATCCGTGAAGTGCTCTGTGCGGCCGGTCTCCATCAGCGTCTTGAAGTTGATCGGTCCGACGAGATCGGTCTGCACCGTATTCTCCGTGAACTGGCGCGCGTACAAGCTCGGCCTGCCCGTGGACTCGTCGACGATCCGACCCAGCGTCGCCGACGCGATCTGACTCTTCGCCGTCCCGGGCGGTCCCGCCACGAGTACATGTTCGCGACACAGCAACCCGAGTGCGATCTGCTGGAGCAGCGCTTCGCGTTCGACGAACTGCAGCGACAGTTCCGTGAAGAAAGTCTTGAACCGCGTGGAGGCCGCGAGCACGCGCTGGGGATCGGTCATGGCGCCCGGGAGCGTAGCGCAGAGCGGCGCCGAGCGAGGCTCAACGTTCCGCCCACCGCTGCGCCCGTCGAATCGCTCTCGGTGCCGCGCGAATCTCACGGCCCAGATCGACCAGAACGCGATCGACGCACTCCATCGCGCTCGCCGCGGCGAGTTCCGTGCCCACGCCGCGTCCTCCGGCCCCGCACCCGGCGACGTAGAGCCCGCGGACAGGCGTGTACACCGGCGGCCGCAGTGCGCCGACCTGGTCGGGCGTCTGCCCCGTCGAGATCGCGGGACCGAATTCCTTGCCGATCCATTTCTCGATGAAATCGACGGAAAAACGGTCGATGAACAACGCATGCTCATCGATTCCTGGGACCACCCGACGCATCGCGCGAAGCATCGACTCCTCCCATGCGGATCCGGGATCCTGCAGTTCGATGTCGCTCGTCGGCGCGACGGCGCACACGGTGAGCAGTTGGTGCCCGCGGGGCGCGAGTGAGGGATCGAAGTTCGTGGGCACCGGGCAGTAGAACGGCACGACGGGGGGCACGCGGCCTTCCCGGACGTCTTGGAACATCCGCTTGATGTCGCTCTCGCCGAGATGCAGCAGTGATATGTCGTCCCCGACGCCACCGACGATCGCGCCAGCACGAACGAGTTTCTTCTTGAGACCGATCTTGGCTTGCACGGCGATGTACGAGCCACGCAGGCGACGGACTCGATCGACGTATTCGGCAGGAAAGTGTTCCGCGCCTGCGAGTCGGAGCACCGTCGTGCGCACGCTCGACGTGGACACGACGATGGTCGCCGGAAGGACCGTGCCATCGCTCAGTTCGACGCCCACGGCGCGACCTTCGTGCACGACGATTCGCTTCGCGCCGACTCCCGTGCGCACTTCGCCACCGAATTGTTCTGCGAGACGACAGTACGTGCTCGGGATCGCGATCGATCCGCCGATGGGATAGCTCAGCCAGTTGTCCAGGGCCATGCGCTGAAACGACCATATCGCTTCGCCGGCCGACACTTCCCAATACGGCAGCACGAAATAAAGCCCCAGGAGAAATCCGAACATTCCGATCGTCGGCCCGTGGTCGGTGAACGGTCGCACGAAATCTTCGACGGTCTTGTGATTCCACGATTCGATCTCGCGATCGCCCATCGTCAACACCCGCACGAACATTCGCGTCGCGCGCAGCGCCTCGCGCGGCGAGAGCCGAAGTGCTCGCGCGAGGTCCCACGCGAAGCCCGGGACGCGATGCAGGTCCGCGGGCACTCGCACGCGCAGCACTTCCTTGGGCAAGTCGCGCGTGCCTCCGTGAGCGACGCGTATTTCCGCGATGTCCCGGGTGCGGCGAAATTCGATCGCTCCGTCGTGGCCCACGCGGCGCAGCGCTTCCCCGAGGGGACCCATCGGCCCGCGGCAGAACATGTGCGTGCCGATGTCGATCTGAAAACCGGCCTTTTCGTACCGCGAGCACGACCCGCCGATGCGCCGGTTCTTCTCGATCAGCGTCGTGCGAATCCCGGCGTGCGCGAGCAGCATCGCCGCCGCGGACCCGCCGATGCCCGAACCGATCACCACCGCGCGCGGAGTCGAATCGAACGGAGCGGTCCCTGGGCTCTCGCGCGGCATGTCGCGCGTCTACGCCGTGAACAGTTCGCGCAGCGCTCGCGGCGATCGAATGACTTCGGATGCCACACCGACGAGCCGCTGTCCGTCGATGTTGCCCTGTGCGTCGGTGAGCCTGGAGATGTTCTTGATGACGACCGGCGTGCCCTTTCGCAACATCGTGAGCAGCGCATCGAGCAGCCCTTGCTCCGGGAACGCCGGCAGTCCGGACGTCACGTCGTGGTAGTGCCGGTACATCGCGTCGAGGATCTCGTCCAGGCGGATGTCCAGCGCCTTCATCGGGCGAACGAGGTCGTACGCGGCGATCGCAAGAATGAGCGTCGTTGCGAGATTCTTCGCGATGATCTGGTGACGGTTGGCCTTGAACTGCGGGTACACCTCGGGAAAGAACCGCTGACCCGCCGCGATGTGCCGCGACTCGTCGCGACCGATGAGTGCGAGCAGCTTTCGGACGTTTGGATCGACGGCCACGTGGTTGATCTTGTGAAAAATCTGGTTGGCCAGGTGCTCGCCGATGATGTTGATGCTCCCCATCATGAACGCGACGTCGTCGCGATCGACGACCCCGAACGTGTAGAGCAGTCGCACCCAAGGCCCCGGCGCGGCGAGCGGACGCCCGGTGATCTTCGGAATCATGCGCCGGAGCGCGTCGTAGTGTTTCACTTCTTCGAGCGCCTGCTCGACGAAGTAGAACTTGGCTTCCTCACTCTGGACCAAGTTCGAGATCAGCGAAGCGCCTGTCACCGCGGCCTTTTCGCCGGGGCAGAGAAACTCGAGCATCGCGGCGATGTGATCGGCAAATTCAGGGCTCTCGCGCACGGGCTCGTCCCACGGGATGGCCGAGGGCACGGCCCAGAACGATTTCTGGCCGAGTTCGAAGATCTCCCAACCTTTCTTGTTGGGATGGTCGCCGGAGACATCGAATACTCCGCCGCCGAACATCACGTCGCGCCATCGCATGGACGCTGTGTCTTTCACGGGCGGTCCCGCGCTGCGTGGTCGTGCCGCCTGGTCCGAGGAGTCCTGTGTCGTCGCTCGCGCCATGAAATCGACCTCCGATGAGAAGTCTCATCGTAGCACTTCAGTGGCCGCCCCGGGGCGGTCAGGTCTTTCGCCCGCGATCTCCCGGACGGGAGTACACCGCGAGCAGGCACACCGAGCTCATCGCCACGAGCGTCGCGAGCGCGGCGTATGCGACCGAAGCGATCGCCGTTGCACGTGCGTCGGCCGCGGGGCGTGTGTGGCCGACGAGCAGCGGCCACGCGACCATGAAACCGGACCACGCGAGCATCAGCGCGGCCCACGAAGCAGCGCCGCCGCGCGAGTTGCGACCCAAGTATTCCAGCGTCGAAAGCACGAGCACGACCGCAAGCGTCAGCGCCGGCGCGCGTGCAGCGAACCAGGCGATCCCGTGGCTGCCCCCCACGAGAATTCCACCACCGAACGGGTGGGCGATCCAGGCGACGCCGAACACGATGCCCACCGCGACGAATCCCCGCGCGCGCCACGACGTCCGAAAGGCCGAACGAAACAGCAGCGCCGCCGGGAGCGTCGCGACGACGCCGAGCAGAAGGAACGCGGCAGACAGCGATGCATCGCGGATCGCCATGGTTTGCACCGCCAGCGCCGGGAGCGACGGCGCGAACACGAGCAGGGCGCGGGTTGCGTACGCGACCGGCGCAACCGCGAGCACGACAGCAACGAGGGCGGGCAACCCCCACGCGCCGAGTGTCTGCGAATCGCGGAGACCGGCGAGCGATGCGGCTGTGCCGAGCGCGAGTCCCGCGCACGCGAAGGCGACGCGGGTCGACGAGTGCAGGGGTTCGGCCGGCGATGCGGACAGTGATCCGGACGGTGGAGCGGACGGTGCGGTGGGCGATTGGGGCGCTGCGGTGACCATCGGATCGGCGCCGCGCTCGACGGACGGGAGGTCGGTGTCGCCCGGAGACGAATGAAGCCCGATGAAGGTGCCATGCCGCGGCGCCGCCTGCGGACTCGACGGCGTCGCACGCCCCCGCTCGGGAGCATCGACACCAAGCGATACGGTCTGGCGGAGCGCCGGCGCGCGAACTTCCGGTGCGAGGGGAGTCCCGATCGCGAGGGTGTTCGCCGGCGGGCGAATCGGCTCGCGCGGACGGGGCGCAGGGGGAGTCGAGATCGAAGGCATCGACGTGTCGGACTCCAGATCCCACGCGTCGTCGGAACGCGGCGAGTTGGCCCTGGCGTTCGCCGCGCGCGCGACCGCGGGGTCGATGGCAGTCGTGGCCCGGGCAGACGAGGAACTCGCCCGGCCGGACGTTCCCGGACGACCGAACGCCGCAGGCGGTGTCGATCCTTCGGGCGCCCGCGAGGCCTTGTCTACGGCGCTAGAGTGCTGCGTGTCGCCGGCGTCCGCGCCCTCCGAGGGCCCTTCAACCGCCGCATCGCCAAGGTCCCAACGGTCTTCGGCGGCCGCGTTCGGACGGACGGACGGAACCCTGGCCGGCGGAGGGTTCGACGGAACGCGCGGCGACGACAACGGAGTCAGCATGGCGGGGCGCCGGCTCGTTCGGCGCGGGAGGTGCTCTTCGCACGACGGGCACGTCGTGCGGCCCCAGTTCGCCGGGACCTCGGCCTTGCAGTGTGGACATACGCTCATCCCGCTCCAGCCCTCGGACCGTCCGCCACGCCGCCAAGTGAAAATGAACCATACGGTGCCGCGCGAACGCACTCAAGCGCTCCCCGCCGAGGGTCAGGCTCGGGCATACTCGCGGCATGGTCCAACGCCGCATCCTCTCGCGCGACGCGAACATGCGCCTGCGCAATGGTGATCTCGAGAACGCGCAACGCGGCCTGATCGCGTTGATCCGATCCGCTCCGCACGACATGGACGCGCGCCTCCGCTGTGCCGATGGGCTGCTCGCGGGAGGGCACGCGCAGGATGCCGTGGCCGCATACGCGTTCGTCGCAAAGGAATCGGCGCTCGCGGGGCATCCGCTGAAGGCGATCGTGGCGCTGAAGATTCTCACGGCGATCGACCCCGCGGCGGGCGAACTGCTCGTTGCGCTTGCGTCGCGGTATTCGTCCGAGTCGCCCATCCTCGGGCGCTCGGTGCGCATGGCGCCGCCCGATCCCGACGCCGAAGTGCCCACCGCGGCGTTCGTGCCGAACGAGCTGAACGCGTCGCAGATCGGCGAACTCGCGGCCAAGGTTGCCACCAACCGCGAGGGGCTGCCGGGTTATCCGGAAACCGTCGCGCCCATTCCACTGCTCTCGGAGCTGCCCGCGGGCGGTTTCGCGCACATTCTCGGCGCGGTCGTGCTCAAGCGGATTCCCGCCGGAGAAGTCGTCATTCGCGAGGGCGAGCCCGGGGATGCGTTCTTCATGGTCGCCCGAGGTTCGATGCGGGTGTCGAAGCGAACCGGTGGGCCGGGCTCGGGCATGGCGACGGGCGGCAGTGCGGACGTCGTCCTCGCGACGTTGGGCGAGGGTTCGATCTTTGGCGAGATGGCACTCGTGTCGGCCGCGCCGCGTGCGGCGACGGTGGCCGCGGACGAAGACGCCGACGTGCTCGTGTTTGGTCGTGACGCGTTGCAGTCCGTGGCGCGAGAATTGTCGGTCGTCGCCGCCGCGCTCGAGCGGTTCACGCGTCAACGGTTGCTCGCGAACCTTCTCGCGACGCACCCGCTGTTCAAGCCGTTCGATCGCGCACAGCGACAGCAGCTCGCCGGGCGATTCAGCGCGCACGACGCGACGCCTGGAACCGTACTGATTCGCGAAGGCGACGCCGGGCGCGGACTGTTTCTCATTCTGTCGGGCGAAGTCGACGTGACGAAAGTCGACGGCACCGATCGCGTGATGCTCGCGACACTGAAGAGCGGCGACGTGTTCGGTGAGATCTCGCTCATCGAAAAGAGCGCCACCACGGCGACGGTGACCGCGGCGCGGCAGACGACGGTGATGTTCCTCGCGCGGGAGTACTTCGAGAAACTCGTGCAGGGGGTCGCCGAGCTGCGCGCGTACTTCGAGCAGCTCGCGGAAGATCGACGGATGGACACGAATCTCACGCTCTCGACGTCGCGAGAAGCAGGAATCGAGATCGACGTGTTCGCCGACGAGACCGTGCTCGTGTAGCGCGGACGTTTCAGCCCGGCGGATTGATCGCCGCGAGGTCGAGGCCTCCCGGATACCAATACGACGTAAACGCGGCGATGCCGTACACGTTGAGCCCGAACGGTTCGCCCCCGGCCGACTCGATGTGATGCCGTCCCTCGCGCACCGGCACGAAGTACACGGACATTCCCGAGCCGATCGCTACGCCATTCATGCTGACGGTTGCTCCGTCGAGCGTGATGTTGGCTCCCGTCGGCGCGATCACGTTGATCATGTTTCTCCGATACGTCGCAGGCACCAGGAAGTCGTAGCTGTGTCGGTACTGCTCGACGGGCACCGCGAGCGCCATGGCCGGATCGCCCATGCACGCGGGGTCGTCGCGATCCGACGGCGTTCGCAGGTCGGCCATGTAGCAAATCGTCGGCGAGACGCCTTCGCCCATCATGAACTGAACGACGAGGATCGGTTGCGTTCCGTTCACAAAGAAGCTCGACGTCGCCTGGAACTCGCAGAACTGCCCGACGCCCAGCGGGTTGCGACACTCCGTCGGCGTCGGGATCCCCTCGAACGTCAGCATCGCACCCGCGCGCTGCGACACGATGCGAACGCGGTACGGCTCCGTCGTGCTGCGCACCCGCGGCTGCGTCACGGCGTAGCGTCGTCCCCACGTGGCGCTGGGAAAGAGCTGCTCTTCCAAGTGATCGCAGGCGACCTGCGTGTCGGGAACATTCGTGCAGTCGTGACCCACGAAGACGGCCACCGGGTGGATGGCCTCGATGACGGTCCCGGTCAGATCTTGACCCATCTGGCTCCCGACCAGCTGCACGACGTCGCCTTGTCGCAACGTGTACGTGTCGGTTCCCGGACCCGTCGACGCCGCGACGCCCATGCCGGCGCTCACGCCCGCGGTGCGCCGAACGGTCACGACCGTGCCGGTTTCCGACGGGTTTACGCCGACGATCGTCACGAAGCCGCCGAGGGTCGCGCGCGGCGTCCCGGCGGTGTCACGCGCCACCCAGTTGTTCCGCGCGGCGACGATGTAGTGGTTCGTCAGCACGCGCGTCGGCAACAGAAGCGACGCGTCGTTGGTGAACGAGTATTGGGTCCCGGCGCGATAGGTCAGCGGATTGAACTGGTACGCCGCAATCGGGCCGTTCGCCTGAATGTGATACGCGCCGCTCGTGACCAGGGCCGACGTCGCCACGCACGGGACGGGCATGAGCGGCGTGCCGCAGCCCGTCGCCGGATGGTTGTTCTGCAAGAGCGCGTCGACAGGCGGCAAGCTGTTGAACGTGCGAACTTCGCCGGGCATTAGTGTTGCGGTCATTGGATTGCGCAAGATGCCGCCGGTGATGTTCATCGACACGGGGTACGTCTGCGGGTTCGCGACGACGACGGCGAACTGGAACGCGCGATCCAACTGGCTGTTCGCAGTAATCGTCGGCCAGTATTCACACCCGAGGTACGTCGCGTCGCTGGACTGGCAGCGGTCTTCGCACGTGCCGGCGACACAGGTTCTCCCGCTCGCGCCGTCGCACAGCGCGCCGTTGGTCCACGCACTTCCGTCCGCGGCACACGATTGGGTCTGGGACGCGTTCATCGGGTCGCAGCGATTGGCGTTGGGAGTGCACACGCGACAGCCCAGGCGGTTCACGCACTGCAGGCCCATTGCATTGCAGTCGATCCGCTGCGTCGTCCCGCCGTTGCCGTCGCATTCGAGGGCCGTCGGTCCCGCGCACGTGAACTGCCCGCGAAGGCACGGGCCTCCACTGTCGTCGCCGCCCCCTTCGCCGCCCGCCGCGTCGCCGCGACGGCCGTCGATGAAATTCTGTTCGTCCGCACATGCACCCATGACGGACGCCAGCGCAACTGCGACTGCCAAGACCCAAGACTTGCGGCTCATAAACAGGGAGTATGATCCGCACCGCCACCCTTGGACAAGGGCACCCGGACCGGGGCCCGCCCGACGACGAATTTTGTAGGGAGTACCGTTGATGGATGTGTTGATCCGAGGGGGGGTGCTCGTGCCGTGCGACCGGCCAGGACGGACGCTGGACGGCGACGTGCTGATCCGAGGCGGTCGCATCGTTGCGGTCGGACCGCGCGCGAGTGAAGCGCGGACGCGGTCGGTGCGATTCATCGATGCGCGCGGGTGCGCGGTGCTGCCGGGACTGATTCAGGCGCACGTCCATCTATGCCAAGCGCTGTTCCGCGGCATGGCCGACGACCTTCCGTTGCTCGACTGGCTCCGGCGAAGAATCTGGCCCCTCGAAGCCGCGCACGACGAACGTTCACTGCGCGCCAGTGCGGAACTCGGAATCGCCGAGTTGCTCCGCGGCGGGACAACGACGATCTTGGACATGGGAACGGTGCATCACCACGACGTGGTCTTCGATGCGATGGCCCGCACGGGCATCCGCGGGTTTTCGGGCAAGGCCATGATGGACGCCGGCGATGGCGTGCCTGCGGGACTTCGGGAATCGACGCGCGCGAGCCTCCGCGAGAGTGAAGCGTTGTGCACTCGATGGCATCGGCGTTCCGACGGCCGCCTGCACTACGCGTACGCGCCGCGGTTCGTCCTGTCGTGCACGGAGAAGTTGCTTCGCGAGACGGCCGGCCTGGCGCGCGGACTCGCGGGAACGCTCGTGCACTCGCATGCCGCGGAACATCCTGGTGAGCGTCGGGCCGTGCGTGCGGCGCTGGGGCGCGACGATGTCGACGCGCTCGATGCGTGGGGGATCTCGGGGCCCAACACGGTGCTCGCGCACGGCGTGCAGCTATCGCCCGCGCAGCGACGTGCGGCCGCGGAGCGGGGAACGCGGTTCGTGCACTGTCCGAGCGCGAACTTGAAATTGGGCTCGGGCATCGCAGCGATCCACGCGATGCGACGCGCGGGAATCGTCGTCGGCATCGGTGCAGACGGTGCGCCGTGCAACAACAACCTGGATGCGTGGGTCGAGATGCGTCACGCGGCGTTGCTGTCAAAAGTGCGCTCGGGCACGACGTCGTTGCCGGCAGCGGACGTTTTGCAACTCGCGACGCGCGACGGCGCGAGGGTGCTGGGGCTCGAGGCAGAGATCGGCACGCTCGAAGCCGGAAAGCGCGCAGACGTCATCGTCGTTCGCATCGACGATCTGCACACCGAGCCGGGCGGCGACCCGATCACCCGCCTCGTGTACGCCGCCCAATCGCGCGACGTCCGTCACGTGTTCGTCGACGGTCGACCGCTCGTGCGCGACGGCGAACTCATGGAGATCGATGCCGAGCGAGTCGCCGCGACGGCCCGCGTCGAAGCGCGTCGCGTCGTCGCGCGGGCGAAGCTCACGTAGCGAGCGTTACGGCCCGCCGACGATCGCCGGTTCGTCTACGCACGTGAACCGTCCGTCGCGCGGCGCACAGAATGCGATCAATCCGGGACGCACGGGGCACATTCGTACGGGGTCGCGCGGCGCGCAAACGTCGCGCGGGTAAGAACACGACCATCCGCCGCGCGCGCAGCGTCCACCCGCGAGGTAGGCGGCGCACGTTCCGAGCCCCGAGTGCCGGCACTCGCGATCCGACGTGCACTGCGCCGTCGTGCACACGCGCCGCGGAAACGGCACCATCTCGAGCATCGCGCAACGGGTGCCCGCCGCGCAGGTGTCGCCGCTCGGGCCGTCGTCGCGACACTCGTCGTACACGCACGTGCCCACGGCGTGGGTGTCTCGCCACGCCCGCCCCTCGGGACAATCGCGAAACGCCTGCGTGTACTGGGCGAGCAACCCGCGCGAGAAGCATCGGCCGCGTCGCCCGCGACGTGCGCAGTCTTCGTCGTGCTCGCACTCGTGCGACTCGGGCAGCGCAGGCGCCGCTGCGTCGGGCGCGATTGCATCATCCGCAGGAACGACCACGCCGCCGTCCGAACCGCGATAGTGCAGCACGCGGCTCACGAGGCCGCTCGGTCCACCGGCGGAATGACACGTGACAGCGAGTGCCAGGGCCGCGCTCGCGAGCAGTCCGATGCGAACGAACCGAGCCGTGATCGACCGTCGGTGCTTGGCGCCGAGTGCTTCGTCGGCCGACGGCGGTGGACGCGTCGTGCGTTCGACGGGCGACACGGTCTCGGTCGCCGACGACTGCACCGCGGATCCCGTCGATGTGGGCACCGCCGACGCGTGCCGCACGTTGCGACCTGCTTCTCTCGCGGTCCGCGGGTGGCGGTGGCGTCGTCGTGCCATCGACCGATGCGTAGCGCAGCTTTGGCGCCGACGCACGCACTGCGCAGGTTACCCGCGCAGGAGCCACCCGAACAGTGCGCGTTTGAATGTCTCGCGCCCGAGGACCGCAATCGACTCGGTGAGGGGGATCTGTTTCGGGCACACTTTCACGCAGTTTTGCGCTTTGCCACAGTCGGCGATCCCACCCTCGCCCATGATCGCGTCGAGCCGCTCGCCTTCCTGCAGCTTGCCCGACGGGTGCATGTTGTACATCCGCACGATCGACAGGATCTGCGGGCCCATGAACGGCGAACGATCGTTGTAGTTCGGACACGCCTCGACGCAGCACCCGCACGTCATGCAACGGGACAATGCGTACATCGTCTCTTGATCGCCGGACGGAACCCGCGGCCCGGCGCCGATGTCGTGTGAGCCGTCGATGTGAATCCACGCCTGCACACGCTTGAGCGAATCGAACATCGACTGCCGATCGACGACGAGGTCCCGCACGCGCGGAAACTTGGACATCGGTTCGAGCACGATGGTCTCACCGCCGCCCGCGAGCGGTTGCACGAGCGCCGAACAACTCTGACGCACCCGTCCGTTGATCACCATCGTGCAGGCGCCGCACACTTCTTCGAGGCACGAACAATCCCACGCGACTGGCGTCGTCTCGCTTCCGTCGGCCGTGACCGGGTTCTTCTGGATCTCCTGCAGACACGCGATGACGTTCATGTTCGGTCGTCGCGGAACGCGAAACTGTTCCCAATGCGACTCGCCGTCGCCGGTGCCGCGCTTGATCTTCAGCGATACCGTTTCCTGCGCCATGCGTGCGAGTCGATGGTCGGACATCGGCGCCCGCCCACCCAAATGAATAGTTCGCCGCGCGTCATTTTTCCATCCCCAACGCGCGCCCTCGTCTCGGCGCTATCGCTCGCGCGCATGCCCGCCTACCATTCCGCACGCCCATGACGTCGCGCGAATTGTCCCCGTCCCGCGCGCTCGCATCGTGGTTCGTGGGCAGTGCGGTGTTCGGCGCCGCGGCTTGGACCGTTGGCGCGCTGCTCCGTCGACCGTCGGGCGGTGACTCGCTTCTCGATGCACGGCGACTGATCGCGCTCGGACCCTTGGTCGTCGTGCCCCTCGGGTTGCGCTTGTGGGCCGCTGCGACGAATCCCGCGGGCCCGAGTCGCACGACGCAAACGATCGCGATCGCGCAGCCGGTCGCGTCGCTGTGCGCGTGGGCGTCCCTGTCGGTGCCAGTGAGCCGGAGCGCAGGTGCGCTCGCGCTCGTGTGGCTCGCGGCGACTGCGGCGATCGGCGCGAATGCGCTTTGGCAATTGCGAGCGTGGCGGACGCTGCCCCTGCACGTTTTATGCATGCACGTCGGGCCGACGTTTCTGCCCGTGGGCGCAGCGTGGCTGTTCGCAGCGCAATGGGGCATTGCGCCGATGGGATTCTCGCCCGCGATCGTACTCTTGACCGCCGCACATTTTCATTTCGCCGCGTTCGCGATGCCACTGCTCGCGGGTATGTCCGGGAATGTTCTCGTCGCGCGCGAGAACGGCGTGACGTCTCGCGCGTGGAAGTGGGCGGCGTGGTCGACACTTCTCGGGCCGCCATTCGTCGCGATCGGAATATCGACGACGCGTTGGTTGGAAGTCGCGACGTCCGCGTATTTCGCGACGGGGCAGCTCGTTCTGGGATGGGTTCTCGCAATTCAGGTGGCGCGGCACGTGCGGAGCCGGGTTGCCACGTACGGACTGGTCGCCTGCGGGGCGACGCTGACGGTCTCGATGCTCGCCGCGCTGACGTACGCCGTCGGACACTTCCTGCGCGTCGAGTGGCTCACGATTCCCGTGATGATCGCGACGCACGGACGCGCGAATGTGTTCGCGGTCACGCTGCTCGGGCTGCTGTCGTGGAATATCGCGATGGGGCGTGGAGACGGGCGCGTGGGAGCGACGAGCAGTCGCTGAAGTCCATCGCACTCACGGCAATCGTTCGCGGTAGCGCACAATGGCGTACTCGCGCGCGCCGGTAGACGGAAGCACCACGCGACAATCCGGTCGCAACGGTGTCGCGGCGACGATCTCCGCTTGAACCCATCGCCCCGCCGCGAGGACTTCCGGCGGAAGACAGTGCCGCGAGTCCGCGCGCACTCCGCCGCCGCCGGGCGACACGTACGACGCCGTCGTGTCGGTGAATCCGCGGCCTGCATCCGCGCCCGTCGTCGAAGCGATTTGCGCGGCGCAGGATCTCACGCAACCCATCGAACAACTCGGCCCGCGTCCGCCGCAGTCGAGTTCGAGCCGCAGCCGGCGGCTCCCCGGCATCGCGGCCTCCGCACGACCGAGCGCGGTGTAGCCCAGCGTCCAACCGATCCATGGCCCGTAGCGGTGCGCTCCCTCGCGATCGACCTGCGCGCGATAGCGAACGATGGTCCAACTCGTCGGCTGCTCGCGCGATCCTGTTTCGATGCGGCAGAAGCCCGGCGTGGGGGTCGGAGCGAGTTGCACGATGGTCCATCGGTCGGAGCCAAGAACCGCCATCGGCGCGCAGTCCGCCGGCGCAGACAGGCCGACGGAGTTCGGGTAGGCGTAGCGAGCGTCGTTCGCGTCGAATCGGCCGTGAACGTCGCGCACTTCGATGGGGTCAACGCAGCCGCCCGAGCAGCCGAATCCCGAACCGAGATGCATCTGCAGCGTAACAACCCCGTTCGGCGGAGGCGCAGCCGGAGCGCCCGCGTCGGGATTCGCAACGCGTGGGAGGTCGTGCCAGGCGACTTCGAATTCGGGCATCGGTGCCGCGTCGTTCGCCGCGTCCGGAGGTGCGACGGAGGTTGCCGCGATCGCGTCGCGAGAGGACGAGGCGTCGCGCATCGATGGATGGGCAGAGTCCGCTGGGGCCTCCGCGACGACGCGCGGTCGTGGCGTCGCGCGCGAACACGAACCGAGTCCCACGAGCACGAGAGCGTCGAGAAGTTGCGGGGTGCGCATCGAGGGACTCGGCGTTGCGGGAACGATGGCACGGAGGCGGGGAAGCGGACAATGCGGAGATCGGGCCGCGGTTTGGCAATCCTGGGCCGGCGGCGTCGACCCGAGAAACTGCCTCGCGCGAAGAACTCGCGTAGACTACGCGTCGCGGGTGCGACGGACGCGCCCGATTGCCAGTCCGAGGAGCCGGGACATGATTCGCGTTCGAGTTGCGTTGGGAGCCGCTGTCGTTGCCGCAGCGATCACGTCGAGCGGTTGCGGTGGGCCGGGGTTCGTCGGAAGGTGGCAGACGGATTATCGACCGTTCTTGTCGTCCGCGGAGTCGATGGCCGCGGAAAGCTCGTCGTGGACCTTGACGATCGGCGCGGACACGTCGACCCAACAGACGATCGTCACGCGATACAACCCAATGGCGCGGACGAATCCGGGCTGCACTGCTACGACGAACATCATCGGCGTGACCTGGAATCAGCGACCGTCCGAGGGACCGATGTCGATCACGTTCAACGCCGCAACCGTTGCGCAGACGGACCGGACGGGATGCGCCAATCCAGCAGACAACATGACGCTGACCCCGCTGACCAACGTGACCAGCCCGATCGCCGGTGACGCTACGTGGAGCGTGATGGGAATGGCGCTGACGCTGCAGTGGCGCGAAGGCACCGTGATGCGCATGGCGACGTTCCTTCGGATGAACTGAGCTTACCCCTCGACGCGCTCACGCCAGTAGTCAGGGCGCCGCTTGCCGTGAGCGATCGCGACGACGACGCTCGTCGCCTGTTTTCCGTCACCGCGCGCCCGGGGCCGTGAGGTACTGCACCGCGGCGGGCTCGTCCTCGAACACCTGCGCGAGATGACCATGTTCCTTGGTCAGGCGCAGGATCTGCAGCTTGCCTACGGCGGTGCGCACGAGCACCGCGGCGCGTTTGAACGGTGCGAGCTGTGGCGCCACGAACTTCGTGGCCACTTCGTCGATCGCATCGCCGCTTCGCAACGGTGCCTCGCGCAGATCGAACAGCGCGCGCGGTCGGTTCACTCCGGCGAATTCCAACGCGCGCGACAGCGACGTGTATTCGATGGTCGCCGCGGGAGCGTCGGGAAAGCGTTGCGCCGTGCGGACGACACGCAGAAACACGCCGCCGGGTTCGAGCGTGCATCGGTGGTACGCGCTTTCGTACAAGACGCCGGAGGCCACGGGCCGATCGTAGTTCATCGGACACGCGAGCGGCACTGCGGTTCGAGTCGGCCCGCCCCGCGCGGGGGGGGGGCCTTACGGCGGGGGCGTCGCGGGGGTCGTGGCCGGGCCGAACGGCCAGAGTCCTCCGAACGGAAGTTGCTGCAGCGTGTTGAGGGGAGTTTGCAGGAGCATCGCGCGCGGCAAGCCCCCGTCCATTTGGAATCTCACGTCGAAGCTCACGCCCGCGGGGCCCGCAACCGCGACGGTGCCGTCGAGGTGGTAGGGCACCTGCGGCTGGAAGACCCCCGTGAGCAACAGCCCAGGCAGATCGCCCCACGGCACGACGAGCTGCGTGCTGACGCTCGCCGATCGCCGCGCAGACAAGCGCAGGTTGGCCGCTTGCTGCACGGTGCCGAGGTCGCGACCCATCACGGTCACGCGCGCGGTGACCGCACGCACGGTGAATCCGATTCGATTCGGATTGTACACGCTCAGATCCAGCTGCAGCTGCATGCCCGTCGATTGAACCCCGAGCACCGTCAGCGCGATCGGAGTGACCGTTGGCTGGCGCGGGCGCACGCAGGCGACGAAGCTCAGCGCGCCAATCGCACACACCGCGAGCACCGTGCGACTTCGCGACCGCTCATCGCGGCGCACGGATCGTCTCGATTCGACTTCCGTCCGACCGGAACGCGTCCCAGGTCAGCATCGTCGCCGTGACGTTCATCACCGCGTAGCCGTGCACGGACTCGCGCAACTGGATCCACGGCTGCGTCGCGCCAAAACCGTACAGCGGTGCGCCGGCCCCACCGTACGCGATGAACCGCGTGCCCATCGCGTCCGCGACGACCGAGCCAACCGACGACGCGGTTCCGCCACGCAACGGACGACTGGACTCGTACGAGTGCACATGCCCCGTGAGATCGAGCTGCACCCGCGACCGGTCGAACTCCGGTGCCCACGCGCCGCGCGTCGTGGTCTCCGACGAGTGCGAGCTGCTGGTGGTGTACATGGGCTTGTGATGCAGCGCGACGGCGAACGGAAATCGTGCGCGATCGAGCGCACCGAGGGATGCGCGAAGAAACGATGTCTGCGCGCCGATGTCCGCCGACGTTCGCGGTGTGTCATTGAGCACGTACAGCGACATCGGCCCGTATCGCAGCTCGAACCACTCCTCGAGCCCCCGCGTCCCGCCGTTGTCCGGGAACGCGAATTGCGCGAAGTACACGTCGCTCAGGCCTTCGTGGTTGCCGTGCGCGAAGATGCCGGGAACCGTCGCGAACAACTCCGGCGCGCCTTCGAAGAGCGCATCCCACTGCGCCTGGCTGGACCCGAGATCGACTGCATCGCCCGACATCACCATCACGTCCGCACCGACTCCCAGCGCCCGCGCGGCAACCGCTCGCCATGTCGCAACACCGGTGCGCGAATCTCCGAGCACGAGAATCGTCACGTCGCTCGCATCGGCCGGTGCCGTAACGAATCGATGCACCGCCGAGCGATCCGCGGCACCGCCGGCGTCGTAGAAGTACGTGCGACCCGGGAGCAGCCCGCACAAGTGCACCTCGTGCTGCCGCCGTCCCGTCGCACCCGAGTACGTGAACGAAAACCCCCGCGCGACTCGATCGAGTCGGTCCATGGCGTCGCCGAAACGGACCTGGCTCGTGCGCGTCGCGTCGTCGGTGCTCCAGGACACGACCACCGTCGTGGACGGATCCCCAGCAAAACTCAGGTGCAGATTGCGCACGCGGGGTGCTGCGCCGGACATGTCGGAGTCGAACGTCGCCGTGGTGACCGACGGCGCGACCGATCGGATCGAGTAGTCGCAGCGATACGGACGATACGGAAACGTCACCATCCCAGTTTCATTCGGCGGCATCCACGAACCTGCGTCGCCGGGTGGCGTCGCGTCGCCGGGTGGCGGCGCGTCGCCGGGAGGTGGCGTGTCGCCCGGAGGTGCATCGCTGGTCACCGAGTCGGCGCCAACTACGTCGAGCGACGAACCGTCGGCCGTTCCATCCCCCGCGCCGTCGGTGCCATCGCCCAAGTCCAGCGGCGCACCGCACGCGGCGATGAGAATTCCCACGACGAGCGTTGCGAGCCGAGATCGGGACAATCGAGCCATGCGTCGGAGGATATCACTGCTGGGCGCATTTCCGACCACGGACAGCAGGACGCGTCGAGTTCGCGGAGGCTAAGGGGATACACTGTGCCATGCCGATGCGATTTCCGGTGCTCGTTCTGTTGGGGCTCATCGCCGCATGCTCGCCGGCGCCCGCGGGTGGGGACGCGGACGTCGGTTCCAACGATGCGTCCGATGTGCTCGATGACATCGCGACCGACACGGTGACCTGCCAGCCCGCGTGGCTGCAGCCGTTCCAGCCCTCGCCGCGTGCTCGCTTTCCCGCAGCGTTTCTGTGGGGCTCCGCGACGGCGGCGTACCAGATCGAGGGCGGCCTCGGGAACACGAACTGGGGCGAATGGGAGCGCCGCGGACACATCGCGCGCGGGGAGCGATCGGACGACGGGCCGCGCAGCTACCAGTTCGTCGACGACGACATTCGGATTCTGCGCGACAGCCATCAGAACGCGTACCGATTCGGGATCGAGTGGGCGCGGCTGTTTCCGACGCGTGCGTCGTGGGACCGGTGCCGCAACGCGACCGCGGTGAACCGCGCCACCGAGTGCCGCGCGGCGGCCAGCTCCGAGGGACTCGCGTACTACCATCATCTATTGTCCGAATTGCGAGCGGCCAGCATCACGGCGCTGGTGACCCTTCAGCACTTCACTTTTCCCACGTACATCGACGACCTTGCGCTCGACTGGCACACGCAAGGCTGGATGAGTCCGACGATTGCGCAGGAGCTCGGCCTCTGGGCGGAGTTCGCGGGACGCGAGTTCGGTGGCGAGGTCGACTGGTGGGTGACGTTGAACGAGCCCTTCGGCGTGCTCGCGACGGCCTACCTCGGCGCGGTTCATCCGCCCGGGCGCGCGGCGGAGTTCGACTCGCTGCCGACGCTCGGAATGAACATGATCCGCTCACACGTTGCCATGTACGACGCGTTGCGAACGACCGACACGACCGTGGCCATGCCAACGGGGCCGGTGACTCCCGCCCGCGCGATGAACGTGTCGATCGCGCAGCACATCCGAGCGTTCTACCCGCACAACTGTGTGAGCCGTGCGGACCGCTTGGCGGCGGAGCGCCTGCACTATCTACTCAACGCGATGTTCTTCGACGCGATCGTGCGCGGCAACGTCGACTTGAATTTCAACGGCACGATCGACCCGGGCGAGCCGTCGAACGACCCGGCGTACCGTGGACGTGCGGAGTACATCGGTGTGAACTACTACACTCTCACCGACGTTCAATCGAACAACGCAATTCCCATCCTGCGGGCGATACCGCAGCCCGACTCCCTCGATCACGGGCTGCCGAAGACGGAGTTTGGCTGGGACATCTATCCCCGCGGCCTCGTCGAACTGTTGAATTGGGCGGGCACGTACGGACTGCCTGTACTCGTGACCGAGAACGGGCTCGCCGATGCGATGGGAGTCAATCGCGCGCGGTACCTTGCCGATCACGCCGCGGCGATCGCCGTTGCGATTCAGGCGGGAGTGCGGGTGCTGGGATATTTCCACTGGTCGCTGCTCGACAACTTCGAGTGGAGCGCCGGGTACTGTCCGCGGTTCGGTCTGTACCGCACCGACTTCAACAGCCCGATGCGCACCCGAACGGCCGGGCCGGGCGTCGACGTCTACCGTTCGATCATCATGGCTGGCGAAGTCACCGACGACCTGTTGCGTGCACAGCCGATGTACCGGACGCCCGCAATGTTCTGCGACACCGGCCCGAGCGGAACACCGGATGCGGGGATGTAAGTCGGTTCGAGACCGAACGCGCGCGCGATCGGCGAAGGCGTTTGCGATGCCGTTCGCATTGGCATTCGAGTTGGCGTTTGCGCGACCGGGAACATCGCAGCCTTCGCCCGCGTCGGCTCCTGCGCGCATCACGCTTCACATCGTCGAGACGCACGACGTCTCTGCGCGGCGTGCGCGATCTGTCGTCACAACGCTCGTCGCTCCGGTCGATCGGTGCTTTCGCGATGCTCGCTCCCGGGATCCCGCAGCGGCGTCCGGCGTCGCGCGGTTCACAATCGTCGTGCGGTTCGCGCGGGACGGGCGCGCCAACGCGGTCGAGATTTCTCCGTCCGACCTGACACCGTCGCTCTCTTCGTGCCTCGCGTCCGCATTCGATCGGTGGCGACAGCCCGGGCGGATCGGAATGCGCGCCGCCGTGCGGATGCGACTCGACGTCCGTTGACGCCCGGAGTAATCGGGAAGGTCGGAGGCCCGAGTCGATGCCCGAGTCGTTCGAAGTTGCGTCCAGCACCGTCACGCTGTTGCGTGGGGACATCACGTTCGAGGAGTCCGACGCGATCGTCAATGCGGCCAACGGCACGCTGCTCGGGGGAAGCGGCGTCGACGGCGCAATTCACCGGATGGCGGGGCCTCGGCTGCTCGAGGCGTGCAAAGTCATCAAGTCGAAGCTGCCGAACGGCACGCTTGCGACGGGCGGCGCGGTGATCACGCCGGGCTTCGGTCTGCGCGCGAAGCACGTGATTCACTGCGTCGGCCCGATGTACGACATTCAGCACGCGGATGCGCCGGAGCTGTTGGCCAGCTGCTACCGCGAGGCGCTTCGTGTCGCGCGCGAGCATCGGCTCGAGTCCGTGTCGTTCCCGTCGATCAGCACCGGTGTCTATCGCTATCCGGCCGAGAAGGCCGCACCCGTCGCGCTGCGCACCGTTCGGGATTCCCTCTTGCAGTTTCGCCAGCCCGCGACCGTGCGATTCGTGCTCTTCGACGATCGAACGTTGTCCGCGTATCTCCACGCGGCACGCGCGGTGCTTCGATCGCCGTCGGTGATTCCGGGGGCGTGAGCCGCCGCTTACCGCCGGTACGCCGCGAGCGATTCGCGGAGCACGTCGAGCGCGTGCGCGCGGTCGTACAGCTCGTCGACCTCGCTGAGCTTGCCTTCGAGGATCTTGTAGTCTTGAAAGAATCGCCGCAATTCCCGCGTCGTGTGCTCCGGGATTTCGCGCACGCTGTGATGATGCGCCACGGACGGATCGTCGATCGCCACCGCAACGATCTTGTCGTCGATGCCCTTGTCATCGATCATGCGGAACCCACCGATCGCGCGCGCCCGTACGATGGTCAGTGGCACGACGGGCTCCTGCATGAGGACGAGCACGTCGAGCGGATCGCCGTCGCCGGACAGCGTGCGGGGCACGAATCCGTAGTTGGCCGGGTAGTGCACCGAGGAAAACAGCACGCGATCGAGAATCAACATCCCGGTGAGCTTGTCGAGTTCGTACTTCAGCTTCGAGCCACTCGGGATCTCGATGACCACGGGAAAGTGGTCCGACACGTCCTCGGGAACCTCGATGTCGTGCAGCGGATGCATCGATGTCGATCAGAGGTTCAAGAGGCTGCCCAGCACCGCAAGGCCCACGGAACCCGCGGACAACGCCACGCCGCCGGCGGGCGGCAGAATCCGTGGGTACACCTCCGGTTCCGAACGCCACGTGACCAGCGGCTCGCCGATGAACTCGAGGCGGTTGTCGAAGTCCGCCGCAGCACGTCGCATCGGCTGGGTCAGCCTCGGACCCGCGCGCCGAACACGCCCCATGACCACGACGCGCTCGCCGACGCGAAGCCGATGCTCTTCGATCGCGCTCTCGATGTCCGTGCCTTCGATCTCGTAATCGATTCGTGCGTGCTCGGGATCGATGATCACGCGACCGGTTTCGTCTTCGACCCAGAACTCGTGGAGCTGACGCTCGATCTTCGTGAGCGTGCGCTTGGGACGCCCGCCCGCCGCAACGACGTCGTAGTGATGAAGTTCGAGACACGCGCAGGGCGTGCGGTGGTAGTAGCTGGACGAAACCGCGTCGGATCCGATCGTCCCGACGAGCTTCACGAGTCCATCGTGCGCGAGCGCGATCGGCGTCGAGGGCATCGATCGCAGCAGTCGCGATTCTCGCAACGTCATCGGCCCGAACTGCTGCCGGTAGTATTGCCGCACGCTGAGAAACGCAGCAGCGCTTCCAACCGCAGCACCCACGAGCATCGGCGCGAACATCGTGCGGAGTGTAGCGCGAACGACCCCGTCGCGCAGCGCGCGCCTCGAACGCGCTGAACTACCGCGGGCGAAGCGGTCGAAACAGCCCGACGACGACGCCCAGCACTTCGAACCCGGCCGCCTCGGCCTGGCGCCGGCCGATCAGGATCGGCGGCATCGACTTGTTCTCGGGCTGCAACCGAATGTGATCACGCTCGGGATAGTATCGCTTGAGCGTGGCCTCCTCGCCGAGCCGCGCGACGATGATCTCGCCGCGATCCGCCGTCGCAGCGCGACGAACGAACACCGTGTCGCCGTCCAGAATCCCCGCATCGATCATCGAATCGCCCTTGACCCGCAGCGCGTACGGCTCGCCCTGTCCGCGGAGCAATTGCGGATCGAACGTGATGTGCTCACTGGCCTCATCGGGCGCCGCGAGCGACAGGGGACCCGCGGCGACTCGACCGAGCACCGGGACCCTCATCGGTTCCGAATGCACGGGCCGCTGCATGGGAAGAACCACGCCGCCGGGCGCCGTCCGCGGAACGGGTCGCAACGCGCGAGACTTCATGTCATCGCGACGCAGGTACCCTTTGCGTTCGAGCGCGCGGAGGTGATCACTCACGCCGTTGGTGCTGCGGATCCCCATGTGCGCCCCGATCTCTCGCAGCGTCGGCGGGTACCCGCGATCGCGAATCGAATGCTCGATGTACTGAATGATCAGCTCTTGGCGTTCGGTCAGGGGCTGCACGGATGTTCCTCCCTATACAGACGACCGCCAGAATACTGAACGCACGCGCAGCCTGTCAATCTGTTCTGTACGTTTTTCGATTTTCTCCAATCACTCTGCTAGCGAACGGCGATGCGGGCCCGCCTTTTGATTCTGGCCAACAGTCTTCTCCTCACCTTCGTCGGAGCGTCGTCGCCGGCGTGGGCCACCGTTGCCCGCGCGCGAGCGGCGACCCCGGCGCATGCGTCACGCGTCCGCCGCGCCGCTCGACCGCGCCCACCTTCGACGTCCCTGGGGTACGCGAACGGCGGCAGGCTGCAGAACGCGGCCCGCTTGGAGAGTGACGAAACGATCCGACTGATGCCCGGTCGCCACTTGCACTACGGCACCGACGAGATGGTCGGGCTGATTCGGCGTGCGGGCCGGATCCTGCTTCGTCGACATCGGGTCGCGCTGTCCGTCGGCGACGTTTCACGTGCGAGCGGCGGCCCCGCGCTGCATCACGCGTCGCACCAGAGCGGACGCGACGCGGACCTTTCGTTCTTCGTCGTGGACGCGCACGGACGCTCGGTGCAGTTGAACGACTACGTGGGCTTCGGTCGCGGCGGACGCGCCATCGCGGGCGGCGAAATGCGCTTCGACACGCGGCGAAATTGGGCGTTGGTCGACGCGCTGCTCACCGATCCGGCCGCGCACGTCGAACACATCTTCGTCTCCAACGCGCTGCGTGCCCTGTTGCTCGAGCACGCGCGCGCGATCCACGCCGACGCCAACGTCATCGCCCGCGCGGCCGAGGCGATGCACCAGCCGCAGGGCGCCTCCGCGCACGCCAATCACTTTCACGTTCGCATCGGGTGTCCGTCCGGCGACGCCGGGTGCCTGGAAGGTGTGCGTGTGCCGCCCCGGCGCCGACGACACGCGCGCGCGCTGGCCCGCAACGAGCCTCGCGAGCGCCACGGCCGGCACGCGACCGAACGCGCCCACGCCGCGGAACGGCCGCGTGCGCAACGCGCGCCCCCCCGGTAGACTGGAGCGGTGGGACGCCAGCTCGACGATGCCGAGATCGAGGCGCTGCAGACTCGCCGCGACGAGGTGCGCGCGAAAGCACTCGCATCGATCGCGAGTTGGTACGTACCGTGGTTGCACCTGTGCGTGACCGCGGGGATCGGTGTTGCCGGCGCGGTTGCAGCTGTCTGGCATCTGCACGATGTCCGCGCGATCGAGTGGCTCGTCGTGCCGGGCGTGTTCACGCTGTCCAACGCCGTGGAGTGGCGCGCGCATCGCAACGTGCTGCACAGGCGCTGGCGACCGATTGCCGTGCTGTACGACCGGCACACGCCGATGCATCACATGGTGTTTCAGTATCACGACATGGCCATGCGTTCGTCGCGGGAGTTTGCGCTCGTGCTCATTCCGTCCGCCGGTGTGGCCGCGGTGATCGCGATGCTCGCGCCGTTTGCATACATCGCAGGGCGCTTCGTGACGCCGAACTGCGGCTGGTTGGTGTTGATGACCGGAAGTCTGTACGTGATGACGTACGAACTCACACACCTTGCGTACCACCTGCCGCCCGACAGCTTCATCGGTCGTCTGTCGTTGATCCGCGTCCTGCGCGAGCACCACGCGCGGCACCACGATCCGCGGCTGATGCAGAAGTGGAACTTCAACGTGACCGTGCCTCTGTTCGACTGGGTGTACGGCACGATCGCGAAGGGCGAGACGCTCGAGAAGATCGGGATTCGCGAGGAGAAGCCCGTCTGAGATGACGGTGCCGATTGCTGCGCGACGCCGTGGGCGCAAGCGACCGCTGCGGAGACTACCCGACGAGGTACACTCCCCCGAGTGATCCGACTGATCCACCTCACGCGCGCGAGTCGCGAACGCGCGATCGACCGATCGGGCATCCCAGGCTCGCGCTGTAGCGTCGCGACTGCCGCTGGGGCGCAGTCGTTGCGGCGCGGCGTGTTCGCGATGCCGATGCTTCCGGATTTCTCGATCGTGCATCAATGGGTTCGCGAACTCCGTCGCGACCACGACGAGCGCATGATTGCCGTGCACTTTCGATTGCCCGCAGCAACCGTCGCATACGTCGGGCGATACAACGCGCCTCACAGCCGCGTCGAACTTCGGGAGGCGGTGCCCTGGGTGCGCGAGCACCCCATGGGAGCCGAGATCGTGGTCGAGGGACCCATTCGACGCGCGGCGATCGTTGCGATCCGCGAGATCCCTCAACTCGTCGGTTGGACAGAGGCGCCCGATCGAACGAAGTTGCCCGACTGCGTATGTCGTGCCTGCGTGCCGTCTGGACTGCCCGACACCTACCGTCGCGTCCGCGCCTACTTCAATCGCTTCGTCGACGACGCACGCCGAGCAACTTCTGCGGAAGACGCAGCGGACGCGCTTCGTCGCCTCGATGTCGCCGCTGAACGGGCCGGCCGCCGGCTTCCGATGGAGCGGCTCGTGCCACTGTCACGTCACGAGTCCGCGATCGTGCGGAGTTCGTGTTCTTGGCTGCTGGGATACGCGCCCTCGACTCTCGCGGTGCCCGTACTGACTTCGCTGGTGCGCGACCCAGACGAACGCGTCGTGCGGTCGGCGGCCGAGTCCATCACTCGAATCGTCGGACCCCGGCGCACACTTACACTGATTCACGACGCGCCCGCATGCGCGCGCGTTGAGTTGGCGAACGCGATCGTCTGCTCGCGCGACGAAGCGGGTTCGGTCGCCGTGCTCACAGCTCTCCTCTCGGATGCCGACGCCGACGTGCGCCATGCGGCGCGCGTGTCGCTCGATTTGTTCGCGGAGCCGTAGGGACGGAGCGGATCGCCGTGCGCGGTGGCCCGGATCGCTGCAACGCGCCACCTGGCAACCGTCCACCGAATCGTGCACACTTGCACGCATGCCAGCTCGAGTGAGTCCGACGCTGCGCGTGCTTTTGGAAATCCGCGACGAATTGCGCACACACCGTGCAATCCTCGAGCATCACGGGGAACTCCTCGAGCATCACGGGCAGCGTCTCGACGGACTCGAGCGCGCGCATCGTGAGGGCGAGGTACGTGTCGCAACCGAGTTGATCGCGGTCGCGAAAGCCGTCACCGACGTCAAGGAGTTGCTCCGCAGCCGTCTGGACGATCGGGACCGCATCGACGAGATCGACCGACGGGTCTCGATCCTCGAGCGTCGCGCGTCGTAGCCGCGAGCCGCCGGTGCGACACCGCTACACACTTCGAGACTATCTCGACATCGAGGAGCTGGGCGTCGTTCGTCACGAGTTCATCGACGGCGAGATCGTCGCGATGGCGGGGGGCACTCCCGAGCACGCCGCGCTCGCCGGCGCCGTCGGTGCCGCACTGGGAGCGCAACTCGGCGAGGGTCCGTGCCGGGTGTACTCGGCGGACCTGCGAATCCGGGTGCTCGCGACCGGACTGGCAACGTACGCCGACGCGTCCGTGATCTGCGGACCCGTGGAGCGCGACCCGGAATCGCCAACCCACGTGACCAATCCCGTAGTCATCGTCGAGGTTCTCAGTGCGAGCACCGAAGACTACGACCGCGGGGAAAAATGGGAGCACTACCGACGCATCGCTGCGCTCCGGCACTACGTGCTGGTGGCCCAAGACGTCGCGCGCATCGAAGTGTGGTCGCGCAAGGAAGGAGATGACTGGCAGCACTCCACGCTCGCGCGCGGAGACATCCTCGCGCTCCCCGCCGTCGACGTGACGCTGGACGTCGATCGCATCTACACCGCGGCCGGCCTCGGCAACCTCTGAGACGGCCTCCGTCCATCCTCACTCCCCTCCCGCCCCGACCCTTCCCCGCAGGAACAGCACACTCAGTACCGACGTCCACACGAAGAACGTGAGGAACCCAATTCCCGCGAGCGCCGCCGCGCCGCGCAACGCCGCGGGATCCGTCGTGAGACTTCCCGCACTCATCGCGCCCGCGAGCAAGCACGCCGCGACGCTGAACGCGACGAACCACCGCGGAAGCACCTTCGTCTCGCGGCCTGCCCAGGCCACCGATGTCACCAGCGGGAGGGCGGCGAGTCCGTCGAGTGCGAACCACACGCCGCCGAGCGTTCCCATCGCGTGCGCCTCGCCGTGCATCGTCGCATCGGTCAAGAACGGCATCACCTGGAACACGACGAGCGAGCACGCGAACACGGCATAGGTGAACGTACCGGTCGCGAGCACCAGCGTCGCAAACCACCCGTGGGCTCCTTCGGCGCGCCGAATGCGGCTCGTCAGAATGGCAAGTTGCACGAACCCCGGCACGAACGCCGCGATCCCGAGGTAGTTGCCGACGAGGAACCCCACACGATGTTCACGGTAGTACGTCGCGAATGCCCCGCCCGTGGCACCCAGTGCCGGCGGCGGCGGGTACGCGAGCGGAAGCACGATTAGCGACAATAGTGAGAACGCGATCCCCGACCATCCCGCGATTCGGTTCGCGCGTGCGTCATCCATCGAAGCCTCCGGGCGCGGAGTATACGCGGGAGTGATCGCGCGAGGTTGATTGGATGCCCGACGGGTGCGAGCATGCCTGCACGGGACCGCCTTCTCCGTTTCGACGTGGTAGTGTCGTTGTTGAGGTGCCATCGATGACCGCTGTCCTCCGCCCGACGCTCCTGACTGCTGCACTTCTCGCGACTCCCGTTGCGCTCGCGCAGACAACTCACACCACCCCGCCGGCGCCGCGCACAACGAGCGCGACCACGACGCACGCGACGACGCCCCCCGCAACAACGGGGCACGCGACCACGCCGCACGCAACGACGCCTCGTGCAACGACACCCCCCGCGACAGCTCCGGCACCGCCCACTGCCGCGCGCGGCGGCACGAGCGCGACCGCACCGCGTACGGGCACGACGACGACCGCTCCGGGAACCGCACCGGGCACCGCGCCCGGCACTTCCACGACGCGCACGAGCGGGCAGAATCAAAGCATGACCTTCTCTGGGGAGAGCGTGACGGGCGACCGGGACACTTCGACAGGGGCAGCGACCCGCGTGCAGCCACCACGCGCAGGGCCGAGCCTGATTCGCTTCCGCGAGAATTTCCGCGGCGAGACGCTGCGAGGCACGGAAAACCACTGAAGAGCGTACGCGCCTCCCGACGGCGATCCGCGTCGGAATAATCCCGCGTTTCGTGCGTACAACATGTTGTCGAATGCACGCATACGCTCCCCGTTCGATGCTGCTCTCCGCGGCCCTCGCCGGCGTGGTGCTCGCGCCGTCCGCCGTATTCGCGTGGCACGCGCCGCGGCGGCAACGCGCGCCTGCGGTTATTTCACCGATTTACTCGAACGTCGCGATCCCCGATGGCGTCGTCGGACTGATCTCGCGGCAGACGGAACGCGCGGGCTCGCGCACGCGGGTGACCACCGAGTCGTGCACGGGCTTCGCGGTACAGACGCGTTGGGGCACGCAGATTGCGACGGCGCGCCACTGCGTCGAGCACGGCGGACGGATGACGGTGTACGACGCCTCGCGTCGCGGAATGGCGAGCGCCGCGGTCGCACCGCGCGGAGGTCCGGACGTTGCGCTCGTGCAAATGGAGCGCGGGACGAACTGGCCGGTGGCGACCGTAGCGGACTCCAGCGAGCTGATCCCCGGTGACCCGGTGTGCGCGTGGCGCGTCCGGCGCGATGGGCGTCGGATGTATTGGGATCGTTCGTGCAGTCGCTTTCTCGGGCGACGCATCTTGGACTTTGGAGGCGGGCCGCACGAAGTGTTGCTGATCGAACGCGCGCTCAGCCCGGGGTTCTCGGGCGGCCCCGTGCTGGACATGTCCGGTCGAGTGGTAGGCGTAGGTGTCGCAAACGGACCGATGTTCGACATCGTTGAACCGGTCGAGCATGTCGCCGAACTTGCAATGAACGAATCGACGATGTCGACGCTGGCTTCGCGATCCGCGCACGCAGCGCGGGGATCGATTCGTTCGCCACAGCCATCACGCGTCGCGACTCCGTGGCAGATCTGGCCGCCGCCGTTCGGCTGGTTTCCCGACTACGAGTGACGGCTCGCTGTCGGTTGACCTCATCGGTCGCGCAGTCGCTCCCGAAGAAACGCAATCACTGTCTCCAGCGCGTCGTGCGTTGGATGGCCGACAGTGTCTACGTAGTGACGTGCAAGCACCGAGTGCGCGAAACGTGGAACGCCGGCCGCGTTTCCAGGCGAAGAATCGATCTCGACCGCGAGAAAACCGTTGCCGAGTTCGTCCCGCAGTCGCTCAAATCGCTCGGCGGGCACCATACGGTCCCGCGTGAAGCGGAGTCCCATCACCTTGGCGCCCGCCGCGACACGTTCCTTCACGCATGCCAGCGTCGCATCGTCGATCCCGAGGTCGCGCCTCTGCCGTGCCGTCACGGCGAATGGAAGTGACGGCTGGCTGAGCACGGGCGCGCGCACTCGCTCGTCGACCATCATCGCCAGTGCGAACCCGCCCGTGAGACACATTCCGATCGCGCCGACCCCGCTGCCGCCACACTCATCGTGCGCGATGCGTGCGAGTCCGCGCAGCCACGTCGTGATTGGACTGTTCTGTCCGGTCGCCCACACCGTGAACTCGCGAGAGACGCACGCGCGAGCGATCGTTCCGATCGAGTACCCCGCGGTCGGAGCACGCCCGGGCTCGCCGATCAGCGACGGCATGTACACGCGAAACCCCGCGCACACCAAGCGCCGGCCGAAATCCACGACGGCTGGGTAGAGACCCGGAGCTTCGTGCATCACCACGACACCGGGTCCCGCGCCGGCCACGAACACGCTGCGAGAGACCCCGTCGACGGATCGCTCGGTGCGCTCGAAATCGGGATACGTGTCGATGGGCGGCATCTACGGCGGTTCGACCGGATCGACGATCGCACCCACGCCGATCGACGCGCCGTCCGGTGCCTCGCTCACCCGCACGTGGATGTGATTGTCGTGGTTGGGCCAATGCTGCACGTGCGTGCCGTCACCGAAGAGCCGCGCGATGGCGGCATCGAACACGCTGTCGGCGGCCGCGCGAGTTGCCGCCGGCGCGACGATCGCGATCAGTTCACGATCGAGAAAGCTCATCGTGACGCGACCGCTCACGAAGAAGCCCGCAACCATCCGTGAGGTCTCGTATCCATCGAATCCTCGCGCGGATCCGCTCACGCATTCTCGGCCACCGCTCACGGTCTGCGTCGTGCAGAAGCTCCGCCAGTTCGCCATGCCATCGATGCCGTACAGCGACACGTCCACGTCCTTGCCGCGCTGATGCGACGCGTGACGCGGCGCTCCGGTGTCCGCGCCGGGCGTTTCGCCGTCCCACTGTGAGAGGTCGTACGGGTAAAATGGCCGACGTCCGAGCGCCGCCATCCTCTGCCCAGCGTGACGAAGAAACATGAGCAAGTCGCGCCGTCCGAACTGGTATCGGAACACCGTCCCCGAATCGGTCGCGTAGCCGTCGCGTGCCGAATCGTTGGGGAGCGGGAGTTGGAGAAGCCGCGCGCAGTCCGTCGCGCACGTCGGCGCATCCGCGAACGGCGTTCGAGTGACACGCAACGTCGCGCTGCCAGCGCTCGGCAGTCCGCGGACCCGCACCCAGAACGTGCGCGAAACGCTCGCGTCGAAAACGGCAAGCACTCGAATGCCCGCGCCCCCGTCGGTCTGGCCCATCGGCGACACGCGACCGGTCCAACGGTCGATCGCCATGATCACGGGTGCCGTCGTCGGCGCAAATGTGAGCTGGAATCCAATGTGCTCACCGGCGCGGCCTTCGACACGCCACACGGTTTCGCTTCCGCCGGGCACGGTGCCGTTGCCATCGGGTGCGTCGCGTTCGCTCGGCACGGTGCCGCGCGGCGCCGTCATCATCGTTGGCGTCGCGTCCGGTTGCGCATCGGTCGAGCCGTCGGCGGCGTCGTCGATCGACACGTCCGTGCGACCATCGACGTCGCCAGCTTCCCTGACCGGCGCGGCGTCCGACGGAACGTCCGTGGATTGCAGCGACGCATCCTGGTCTTCGCTCGCCGTGACGTCGGTCTGCGTGTCGACGCCCGGCGCGCCGCACCCGATGGCGATCAGCGCACCGAACAGCGATGCAGACAGAGATCTTTGCGTCAGAACGTTCACGACGACGACTCGTACACCAATGCGCGCGTCCTGGAAATGTGGCCCCGGGGGAACGCATCACGAGTTCACGCTATGCTCTCGGCCGTGACCGATCGACTCTGCCCCCGCGGCTGCGGCGTGCTGATCGAGCGCGCGACTCCGCCGCACGAAGGCGCGTGGCACTGCGGCGCGTGCGATGGCCAGTTTGCGTGCGCGCGCGATCTCGAACGGGTCCATCCGATTCTCGCGCGGATCCAGATCGAGCGGGAGCAGGCGCTCGCGTCACCGCGGCACGGCACGGGCGCGGGCGCGTGCGCGTCGTGCGGGAGGCCGATGGTGCCACTCAGTTTTTTCGAAGTGCCCATCGACTGGTGCGCGGACTGCGGCGGCGTGTGGCTCGACGGCGGCGAACTCGCGACGCTCGGGGAACGCGTTCGCGCGACGTTGGGCGATGTGCGAGCCGCAGAACTGAATCCGTACCGCGGCAGCGCCCGAAGCTCGCTGACACTCGGCACGGTCACGTGCGGCGCGTGCGGTGCGCAGGTGCGCGTCGACGAGTCGATGCTGAGCGCCGACGGACCGCGATGCATGACGTGCGGACTCCGCGCAGCGGGTTCGATGCCGAGCGACGAAGCCGCCGCGGAGATCGACGCGTTTCTCGATGGGACGGAGGCGAAGCACACGGCCGAAGGGTGGCGAACGTTTCGCGACAAGCTCGGTCCGCACCCGGGCGCTGTCCGCGTGCTGCTGGCGTGGGTGTCGTACTGGTGCAAGTGAACCAGGTGCGCTGCCTGCCATGTCGAATGCGCGCTGCGTCACGGATTTCACGTGTATTTTCGATGGGTGCGTCAAAAACTACAGTATTTACTGACGTCGGACGAGGTGATAGTCGCACCTACATGAACCGCCAGTTCCCCCTGTTTCACCTCCTCGCCTCACTGTGTGTGCCATTTTCGCTCGTCGGTTGCATGATGGGCGAGCTCGGACCCGACCCGCGCGACCCCGGGCGTGTGCGAGACGGCGCCGCGAGCGATGCGGTCCCGAGTGACTCCGCGACGGCCGACACCGTGACGGTCGACACCGCGACGCCACCAGTCGACGCGGCGATGCCGCCCGCCGATTCGGCCGCTTCCGCATGCACGGGCGCCACGTGTGAAACGTGCACGGCCGCGGCCGCGTGTGGCTGGTGCGGTGCGGCGGGGGGTTCTTGCGGGGGGAGTGCGGGCGCGGGGGCGGCCGGGCGGGCGCTTGCGACGGGGGGGAGTTTGGGGAGCCGCGAAAGAATCT
>Ga0080064_1001560_pt1 | contig 45350 bp, 51 predicted proteins | sample Subgrocontami54m_FD_69260 | JGI IMG/M metagenome (GOLD analysis project Ga0080064, IMG submission 69260) | Subsurface groundwater microbial communities from S. Glens Falls, New York, USA - GMW46 contaminated, 5.4 m (SPADES assembly) (version 2) ...
CGATTTTTTCGTCCGTGGCGCCGTCGCCCAGTGTCTGGGCCACGTTCAATCCGCGCTCGCCGGAGACTTCTTGGGCGAACGAATAGATTTGTTCCAATAATGGGTTGGATTTACCGCGTCGCGCCATAGCAGTGCTTGTCACAGTAGGCCTATTTATATTTTGTTACATTTTTGCCTCGTTCCGAAGGTATTATACGCAATTGTCCCCGCGGGAAGCGCGTTTGGAGCGCTTTGGGCCCGTTGACTTCCCGGAAAAATAGGGCTAACGCCGCAATTTCCGAGTGCGGTTGGTTCGTGACGGCCACGTTGTAGTCGCAAAGCTGGTAAACGTCGGGCGGCACTTTTTCCGAACCGACCACGACTAGGACGTTTTCGTGTTTCCGGATTGCCTTGGCGGTTTTTTCCAACGGGATGCCGTACATGGTCAAGTGGACTTTGGCGCCTTTGAAGTTTTTCAGAACGGTGCGGTACGACGGCGCGAATTCGGCTTGAAAGTCGCCGCCCCATTTGTAGGTCACGGTTTGCACGCGTTGCAGCAACTCGTTGTCGGGCTCGCCGCAGAAAATGATTTTCTTGCCGCCCAACGCCCGCGCCACCAAGGCGACATGCATGGAGGCTCGCTTGTCGCGGTCTTTGCGGTGCCCGAGGCGGAGGACGGTAATCATGGTTCAACCCATAGATTGCAACAACCCACATGGATTTAAAGCCGGACCGGAACAATTTTTTTCCTCAGGGCCAGCATGGATGCCGCATCGGCTTCCGTCTTGGTTTGCAGGCGGGCCCGTAGCTCAGCTTGGTAGAGCGTTCGGCTCTTAAGAGCGAAACCGTTGATTGTTGCAATTGACGGAAGCGCTCATGGACACCGAAATGCCGTGGGTCCAAATCCCACCGGGCCCGTTGCCCATTTTTTCTTTTTGCGAACGCTTGCAAACCTTTCGGGTTTGCGGCGCCCAAAAAACGTAGCGACGTTTTTCCGGGAAAGAAAATCTGGTCGTCCAAAAGAAAAAGCATTTTGTGCGCGAATCGCAAGGAAGGGGCGACCGTTTAACTCTCCGGGCCCGTTCATTTTTCTATTCGGCTGACGATGCCGTGGCGGCGCGCCTCGTCGACCAGTTCCTTATTTTGCTTGGAATGCCCCGGTTCGATGGTATGCGTCCAGTTTTGGACTATGCCTTGCCGCCCGCCGGGCAACTCGTGCGTTTCCATTTTGGAAAGGCTTTCCGTGGCCTTGATTTCGTGCGCGTCCAGGTGGGTTTTCATTTGAAGCAATAGGTCTGGAGGCGTATCGATGTGGATGGCGTTGGTGCCAGACTTTTCAAACACTCGGATGGGCCGCGTATCCGCTCCGACGTGGGGCGCCGCACGGCGTTTTTTGTTTTCGTTTTGGATGAATTCAACGATGGGATGCATAGAGAGTCGAATGGATTTTTGATATATAAATGCGAAAACCTTTTATTGGACGCCTCCGTTTCATTGCTTACGTATTCTGTGAAGGTGGGTTAAACTGGTCGCCTGCCCGCTCCAAGTGGGGCGGGCCTCTTTCTATTTCCGCGTTCTGTCTTCCAGCTTCGAATCGGTGCATCCACTTTCGCTGTTTTGACTGCTTTGCCTCCTGGGGAAAAGGGGGGAGGGTTTGGTTTTTGTCTCCGCTGTTTTTTCCCTTGCCTCTTTCCTTCCACTGCCTCGGCTTATTGCGTCGCTCTTTTATTTGCCGCCGGTCTTTCTTGTTTCATGCGGATTCCTTGGGCCACCTCGCTTTTGACGGCTTCCGTGTTGGCCGTTTACGCCTATTCGTCCAGTGGCTTACTGTACCCGGATTCGTCCGTCGTGTCCCAGAACGCTTTCGGCTCGGCCAATCCGTTGGCGCTTTTGTTCTCGTTGTTTTTCCACATCGGTGCCCACCACCTCGTGGGCAATTTGGTGCCGCTTATCGCTTTTGCCTTGTTGTTGGAGTTGACGCTGTCGGGCCGTGACGTAATCGTGGTTTTCCTGGCGTCGGGTCTGGTCGCGGCCCTGGTGTTTTTGGTGTTGAATCCGTCGTCGTTCTTGGCCGGCGCATCCGGCGGCATTTCAGGCTTGATGACGGCGGCGGCGCTGAGCCGGCCTAAATTCGGCTTGGTCTTGTTGCTGGGCGTCCCGGTTTTCATGGGGGTGGTGGCGTTTCCGGCGTTGATTTTTGCCGAGGCGGCGTCGTTTTCTGGTTTGAACGAGCACGTGGCGACGCTAGAACTCCAGGCGGCTGATTTGGAAGCTTCTGGACGCCATGCAGAAGCGGCAGCGTTGCGGGCGCAAGCAGAAGCGGCCAACGTGACGTTGTCCCAGCAAGAAGCGGCGCAGGCCGCCGAAGAGCGTGCAGTGCCTGACTTTTTCGTGCATGTGGCAGGCGCGTTAGTCGGCGTGTTGTATGTCGTTGGCTTCTTTGGTGAGCGCGTTCGCGAAGGCTTTGAAGAGTTGGCCCTGGTTTTTGATGCGGTCCGGGTCCGGTTGCAGGACCGTTAGCGTATTTATTTTTCTTCGTGTTTTGTTTTCCGCTGGTTTTTTTCGCTTTCTTCTCCTCGCTCAAAACGCTTAAAACGGCATTTGGGCACAAATTGTTCTCGTCGCAGGGATGACAGATCGGCCATGTACCCGCCTGCAGTAAAAGCGTTTGAACGATGGTTTTCAACGCATCAGCGGTAAGCGGGGTAGCGGGGTTCAACTCCCCGTCCCTGCTTTTTTGGTTTATGAGGCTAGTTTGAGGGAGGGGCTGGATTGCCGGAAAACTGGGGAGGGACGCTTCCCTCCGCGGTTCCGGTGAGGGTTCAACTCCCCGTCCCTGCTTTTTTTTACAGCAAAACAGCTGGTTGTCACGCGTTTTCGTCTGGTTGGATTTCCAATGCGGTGTCAAACGCCTTATTTTTTTGCTTGGTCTTTTTGGCGTTTTTATCCGTGTGTGTCTTAGTCCAGCTGGTTTTGGCCGGTACGTTACTTTATCGCGGTCTGCGGCGTATGGATGCCGGAATTCCCAGCAGTTTGGTAATCCGTCGCTTGGGCACGAGTCCTGAGAAATACATCCAACGGGGCACTCGTGCCGATTGCGGGCGTTCGTTTTGCCGGTGCATCGCCCGTGTAAGGATTTGCAATTCGGCCCTTGGCAGTCCCCTGACGCTTTCTGGATACTTGCCGAAGTGAAGCTCGAGAATGAGTGAGCGGAATCGGTTTTGTTTCGGTTTTTCCAAACGATCCTTCCGTTCGATTATGCTTTGTAGCGGAAAAGCGGCGCTTTGAAGGTGGTTTTCGATGGCGAGGCGTACTTGCCGGCACGCGCGAATGGCTTTTTCTTTGTCTGCTTCGTCCACAATGATTCGGCTGCGCATGATGTCGTGCACGTCGGCCATATCCTTGTAATGGTCGTGGCCGTCCGGTGTCTTGGAACCGAATGTGCGATAGAGACTTGCGTTGCTTTTTTCTACCATGGGCTCGATGCTGAGGCGCATTTCCCGCATGTCGGGGTAAAGCGGACTTTCGCCTTTCAAGGTGCGTTCCCGGTCGCTTTGTAGTGCTGAGCCAATGGCGTTTTTGGCTACGATTGGCCACTGCCGTTTTTTCCTCGCAATGTCCGCTTGGAACCGGTCTTTGACGCTTTGGATGTGTCTGTGGATGCCGGGGTATGCTTTGATGAGCGCCGCGTTGGACAACGATGCACCTTGTTTTTCCAAACCGCCCTTTTCCAGATAAGGCCCGTAGAGTGCCAGCGCTGCAAGCGGCCAGTAGAGCACGCCGAGGCGGTTGAATTTTTGTGCGCCACGCCTCTGGACGAAATAGCTGTGGGCCTGTGCTGCGTTGAACGTGACGACGGCCGCGTGTTGGGCCCGGATGTGGGCCATGCTTTGCTCAATCAATTCGCGGGCTTGCCTTTTGGCCTGTGTGGTTTCATCTGTTTCCGGTTTGTTTTCCAATCGTCTTAGGTCGGTTTCCGCTTGCACGACGTTTCGAAAATCTTCTTGGAGCATGCGCGACTCCACTAGCAGGTACTTCACGCCGTGCGGCAAGTTGTGCTGTCCGATGTCCATCCAGATGAGTTTCTTAAGCTGTTTGCGTGTCATGGGACTGATACGTTCTTTTCCCGCTTCCGTATTTTTGGTTCTATGTAACTCGTGGATATCCGCGCCCCATTTTTGGATGGTGGTTTTTGCCGTGTTCGTCCATTTGAGGTATGCGTCATCGTGTGCTAAAAAGGCCAGGTGTGATGCTTGGATGAATTCCTCGTGCGAAAGCGGTGCGACGAATCCAGGTATGCCGCCTTTCACGTGGTGCTTTCCAGCGTAGAGCCATTTGCGTAAGACCGAAGCGGCGTGTTGGCCCCTTCGGACGATTTTCCGTTCGATTTTACCTTGTGTTTGCTGATATTGCTTTTCTGAAAATGCGGCAAATTCAGAGGGTTTCAATGCCGGGCCCGGTTCCATGGTGGCAAGTGAAAGCACGGTGGTGTTATTTGGCTTTTGCTTCCTTGTCAGGTGGTCTTTTCCTCTGGCTGCACTACTTTCCGGTTTTTCTGAGGAAACGTTGTGACCGCGGTTCCCGCTTCGGGTGGTTCGGATTCGCGCGTCCGTCCGCGTCAGCCAAAAAAACAATCCACTAGCGCACGTTTTTCCGTTCCCCGCCTGGGGGGTTGTAAATTCATTGTTGAAACAATGGGCTTTTGTGCGTTGACTTGGTCCGTTGTCCTTACCTATCTTTTCAATGGTCCTACGCTTTGGTAACCAATGGCGCGTGTTTTTTTGGGCCACTGGACCGGGACTCCGTGTTCTTTAAGGCTTTTTTCGAGTTCGCGCAAACTGTGGACGAATCCGCTTTCCATACGGCTCGGGTTCGTGCTGCTTTTGGTTCTTCCCGTTAAGTCGAAGTGTTCCGGTTTCCACGTACGGATTTCGATGTCAAGACCCCGGTCCCGATAGGTGAGCCGGATGCGGTGGTATAACGTTCCCGCGCTTTCCGATATGATGGCGTGCACGTCGTGGACTTTACCGTTCTTTAGGGCCGTGTGACTTTTTTTTAGTTTTCCGGTTTTAGTAAACGCTTCATCCAGTTGTCTCAGTGTCCATTGGTGTGAGCTGTTGGGTTGTCCATGCACGAGTTCGGCCAAGGCCCCTACTAGGTGGTTTGCTTTAATGGGGTTTGTTGTGCGGAGCGTTAGAGTGACGGCGCCGCCAGAAAATTCTTTTTTTTCCATCTTCTTTTTTGTGCCGACTTTCACTTCAACCGGAATCGAGTGCGTTTGCGTGTCGCACACTACGCGTTTCAATTCAATTCCTGCCTTGCGGGCCGCGCCGTTGTTGAGCATTTCAAGGGCGCGTGAAGCCACGCTCAAACGGAACATGTTTAGCTTTTGGCTTTTTGGGAGCTTTAATCCCTTCGTCCCACTTTACGCTTGCATTTTTTGCCGTATGGTTTCGACGGCTGCCTTGGCTTGGCTTTGGCTCATTGCCCGTGCTAGGATGCGGCCGCTTTCAAAGACGACCAGTTCGCCTTTTTTCCAACGGATTTTCATCACGTCGCCGAATTTTTTGGCTCGCAGCGAGGCCAGCGCTTTGAAGTCCACGTCGCCGTCCAGTTGAAACAAGTATTCGCCGTCTCCGCACAGCGTCACGGCTTTTTGTTCTGGGAGCCGGAACGTTTTTTTGACGCACGCGGGGCACGCCGGGTTTTTGGCAAGCGGTAAGGTGGTGCAGGTTTTGTTGCAAACGTCAGTGAACTGCAGTTTTCCGGCGAGTCTTGGTCTTCCTGCGAGCAACGCCTGTAGTTCCGCTACTTCAGTTTGCGCCGCCATGGCTGTCGTTTGCTTTTGGATGCCTTCGACACGACAGGAGCGTGGGGTGGCAGCGTTGGGGTTCCAGCAGACGAAACACGGCGTGTTTGGCGTTAGCGTGGTGGTCATGGTCTGGCTGCGGATGGCCGAGGTGAATATCCAGGCCTTGCGGTGCTTTAGCGCCCATTGGTTGATGACGCACCTTGTAGCCCAGTTGTCGGTGCAGTCCAGTACGATGTCTGCGCTTTCCAACAAATCTTCCGCGTTGTTTTCGGATAGGTGTTCGCTGATGTCTTCGAATCGGGGACCGAGCTTGCGCGCGGCGGCAACGGCCTTCAGGCGGCCCAAATCGGTTTTTTGGTAGAGCGCTTGGCGTTTGAGCGTGTCGGCATCCACGAAGTCGCGGTCGATGATGCGGATGCTGGCTTTGATGTTTGCTTTTTTCAAAAGGAGCAGCGTTTCGGCCCCGACGCCGCCAGCTCCCACGACGATGATGCGTTTCATGAACTAATCTGCGCGGCTTGGTGATAAAAAGAAGGAGTTTGTGCTTTTTGTTTTTCCAATAAGCCTGGCCATGGGTTGACCATTCTTGTCACGGCTCTGGCGGCACTTTTGGGTTTGTTTTTTTTTCCAGGCAATGGGTTTACTTTGTTTCCAATCCGGCTTCTTGGATGGCTTGCAAATCTTCCCACGTCAATTTGCCGCCGGCGCGGAATCTTTCCAACGCCTTTTCAGCAATCAAAGTGGCTTTTTTCTTGATGGCGTTGCGCTCGGTTTGTTTTTCGGATTGCGTGCGGTCGCGTTCCCGCCTTTCCTCGGCTTGCCAAGCGGCGCGTTGCGATTCTTCCGTTTGGCGGAATTGGCCTTGGAGTTGGAAGAATTCTTTGCGTTCCTCGTCCAACAAAGCTCGTTTGGCATCCAGTTCCTTGAGGTTTTCGCCGATTTTCTTGGACAGGCTTTGCGCTTTTTTGTAGAGTTTGAGCATGGCCTCGTGATGCGCGTCCGATGCCTTGGCGTGTTTGGCCAACTCGTTGCGGTAGATGCGGACTTCGGCGGATGCGGCGCGGAGTTGTTCTTCCAACGGCCGGAGTTGGGCGAAGATGCCTGTCAGTTTTTCCGCGGGTCCCATTTGGCCACGTAATTCCTTGATGCGTCGCGACAGTTCCTTTTCGGCCTTGGCAGAGACCGCTTCGGTCATCTGTTCCCATTCCAGGCGTTCCAGTTCGGCTTTCAGCCGGCCCGGAGACTCCGTTTTGGGCAATCCGTCCAATTGGCCTCGCAAGGCTTGCAGTTGCGTCAGGATTTTTCCGGCTTTTTGTTCGGCCTCAAGGCGTTTTTTCTTGAATTCCTGCACTTTCCCGTTTTCGGTGTCCCGTTGTTTCTTCAACTCCCCGGCTTCGGCGTAAAAAGCCTTGACTTGCGCGATGGATTCGCGGCTTTTGAGGCGCAAGGAGAGCGTCTGTTCCCTGACGGCCTCGACGTCGGCCTTGGCTTTATGGAGTTGTTCTTTGAGTTCGGACATGCAGGTCAGATCACGTTTTCGAAAGCGGCGGGCCGCCCATCGGAAAAAAGGAAAAAAAATGATTCAACTGTTTAGGGGCCCGATCTTTTTGGGTTTACGGGTTTTCCAACTCGATTTCGGCAATGATTTCATCCAGTTCCGCACGCTGCTTTTCCAGAACCTTCTTGATGCGGATGATGCGTTTTTTGTTCAGGCCGATTTCGCGGTACTTGCGCGCGGCCTTGTTGAAATGCTCGATGCTTAATGTGAAGTACTCTTCATTGTCCATCGTCTGCGCAATTTCCGCAATGATTTCGCCCAAAAGCTCGTTCGCGGCAATCTTGGCTTCGCGTTTGACCTGGTGCTCGCGCTTGAGGTTTTCTTTGATGATGTGCACGACGCGTGCGTTAGGAAACGGCAGCTTCTCGCTTTCTTCTTCCGAAATTTCGTCGGCTTCTGCGCTTGCCGCGCCGTTTGCGGGCATGTCGCCTTCGGTTTGCGGAATGGTCTGAGCCGTCGGGGTTTGGTCGTCCACCATAATCAAAAATCACCTATAATTTGATGCGAAAAAAGAAGGTTTTTCCCTCGTGATTCTTTGTGCCGAGCGGCATTTTAAAGGGATGCTTTTCGGCTTTTCTTTTTGCCCCTCACTTGTGGGTTTGCACCCGGTTTTACAGGATTACGATGTCTTCAAAACGTACGCCGAACTTCCCAGGAACGTAGATGCCAGGCTCGATGGTGAACGCCATGCCGCGCTTGAGGGTTTGTTCTTCCAAGCTGCCGGCGCCGTCGTGCACTTCGAGGCCCACGTGGTGGCCGATTCTTAGGCCCAAGCTTCGGTGTGAATATTTCTCGAAGCCGTATTCTTTGATGACGGCAAGGGCGGCGTCGTTCATGGCTTTGCCATTGATTCCGGGTTTGGCATGTTTTCGGGCGGCTTTGTAGGCCTCTTGGACTGCAGCCACGGCGTCTTGGGTGTACGTATCGGAACCGTCGTAGACCGTGTGGGTGAAGTCGGCGCAGTAGTTTCGGTATTTCACGCCGATGTCGACAACGGTTGGGTCGGTCCGTCTGATGATGCGGGAGCCTGGGCGGTGGTGCGGCACGGCGCCGTTCTGCGCAGAAGCAATGATGGGCGGGAAGGCGTCAAAACGCACGTTGCGTTTGCGCGCTTCCAGTTCCAATAAGCCGGCGACGTGGTTTTCCGACTTGTTGAACATCTGCGACTCCACGGCGTGGAAGCACGCTTTGGTCAATTGTTGGGCTTTGGCAATGCACGCCTTTTCGTAGTTGTCCTTGAGCGTGCGGATTTCAAGGAATTTTTGATGCAAGGCAATGGGTTTGATTTTTTTTTGCATCAGGCGGTTCAGCAGCACGCCGTCGGACTCATCCACTCCGAGCGTCTTGATTTTGTGTTTTTGCAGGTAGTCCCAGAAGTGCTTGCGCATCTCGCGCGGCTTGATGGTCGTATCTGCAAAGTCGTAATTCCCTTCACCGTGCGGGCCCATGCCGTAGGCGATGGTTTCTTTTTCCGTTGCCAGCACTGCGAACCAGTCGTCCGCTACGCCCGTAAAATAGTAGGCGTTGGGGTTGACGTCGTGGAACGACGACAGGAAGACGGCGTGCTTGGACGAGAACGGCGAAAGCTTGCGCATGCGGCTGGGGGGTTTGCTCATGTCGTACGAGATGACGGTGGCGGGGTTTTTGTGGGTTGCGGCAATCGCCGTAAATGTTTATGCGCGTTGCAGTTCGCGGTTCACGGCATCGTCGAAACTGAGCACGTCGAAACCAAGTGATTTGTTCCATTCGATGAGTTGGCAGTCGACGAGGCTGAAGCGGTCGGCTTGCCGGAAATATCGTTCAATGGAGTGTTGGATGACTTCCGGCTGCTCGCAAACGATTTGGAACCGTTCGGAAACCTGTTGGCACCATTGCCCCAAGAATTCGGCGTCTTGGAGCATTTCCCACAGTACGCCTGCCGCCTCGACTAATACCGCATTCGGAACTTGGGCCGAGTCTGCGACTTCCGAAAGCACCTGTATTGCTTTTTCGTGCTGGGAGTCGTTCTTAATCGCGAGCGCGATCAGGACGCTGCTGTCGATGATAGTCATCCAAAACCGCCTTGCCGAATATTTCGTCGACCCGCTTGCTTGCGTTGCGGGTCAATTCCCCCCTTCCAGGGTGTTGGGGTAACGAAAGCATTTCCCATCCCGTGCCTTTTCTGACTTGGTGCGATATGAATGCTTGCGTGACTTCCTCTGCAAGTGTGCGCTCATGCGCCGCCGCGTCCGCTTTAATCTGCGCCCAAATTTTCGGGTCCATGTTCCGAATCATCACGTCGACCATGTTAAACATGATTAACTTGATTGCTTATCAAGGTTGCTTTCGAGTCTTCCCTCGCTGGAAATGAGTTTTGCCCTGCGGCGTTTTTAAACGAAGGGAGGGTAGCTGGCTGATGAGCCGCCTTACATTTGCGCCACGCGTGCGATGATTTGGTTGCCGCGGCTGGTCACGTAGACTTTTCCTTTAGGCTTGAGATGCAGTTTGTCGACGATTTCCTTTGGAATCGATAATGCGAGCGACGAGCCGATCTTGATGAGGCTGCGTAAGTGGGCGTCGTGCCGGCGCATGGCTTCGATTTTGCGCATGATGGCTTCGGTATATTCGATTTCCTTGCATCCGTTGCACTGGTATGCCTCGACGAAAATGCCGGGTTCGACTTGGTCCTGCGTCTTATGCAGCTTGCCTTTCATGCAACTTCCGCAGGTCCTTCCCTCCAATTTCATGGTTGCCTTCCTCCCGATTGATTCCAAAACGCGGTGATGACGAATGTACGGTCTTCCAGTTCTTTGAACACGACGATTAATTCCCCCTTCCGGTATTTCTTTCTGGCGATGAACTTTTTTGGCTCCGTCTGCTTTTCCTTGCGCCCTGAGTGGATGCAGTCCTTGGCCAGCTCGATTTCGACGTCCTTGTCCTCGTAGAAATGCCTGGAGAATGAAAACTCCCGCGGAACCAAACGCCACCGCCTCGTTAATACTGATATAACTCGTATATATTGTCTCGGCTTCGTCGCCTTGCGTAAATGGCTTGCGTTCGAACGTGCATTTAAACGAAATGAGGGTAGCTGGCCGGTGGAGTGGTTGGTGGCGTTCAGGCTGTGATCGGAAGCTTGTGCTCGCGGCCTCGGAAGATGAGGCTGACGTGTTCGGGTGTGAACTTGAGCGTGAAGTGTTCGCTTTCGTGGATGCCGCGGGATTTCATTTTCTTCAGCATATCGAGGCGGCGCTGCAGTTTTCCTGTTTGCTTTTTCAAGGCTTCCCGCCTGGCTTCGTTCTCAGGGCTATTGGTGAAGGTGATGCGTTGCTTTTCCAATCTATTGGCTTCTTTCCAATCTAGTTTTTCCCGAGATCGCTCCTCCCTCTTCAACATTTCATCTGCTATTTTGTAGAATTTTCTCTGTTTTGTAGTCCGGCCCATGATTCTTATTTTCTTTTGTACCAGATTAATTCGGCGTTGAATTTTTGCCTCGCTTGCTTCAAAGCTGTCCGGATTCATCTTCCGCAGGTTTTCAAGCAATGGCGCGAGGACGTTGACGTGGCTCACGAACAGCATATGCGTTTTATTTTGACGTGCAAGTCGGACCGCGAGGTTTCGTAAATCGTTGAACCCGATGGATTTTTCGGACCACGACTTGGACCGCGTGCCATCGGTGGCGAGTGCCCCTGCCTGGAGCAGCCCGATTTTTTTCATGCCTTCCGTAAGTGCGGGATGACTCAATTCATCCGGTATCTGTTTCAACAGCGGCTTGATTGAGGGATGCGTGGCTTCGGAAAGCGCTAGTGCCGTCTGGATCGTCCGGAGACTTTTGCCGGAGTAAATGCGGGAAAACGGACCAAAGCGTTGTTTGAGTGCCTCGCCTTTCTTACGTAAAATCGCCCACTGGTCGTCCCGCAAGCAGCGCTGTTCATCTTCCCCGTGCCGGGCGAACGTGAGGTAAACCGTTCGCTGGAGTCTGTTGGATTTGCGTGCAGGCCTTTCCATGTCCAGTTGGTTTAAGCCGACCGTTATCTACGTTGCGTAAACGCAAGGCGGCCTCCGGTAGCTTGCCTATTTTTTCCGTTTCTTCCGAGGTCGGACCGGTGGGATTTCCGGCACCGAGAAACTGGATATCCGTTCGGCCAACACGTCTTTCACTCGGTCTATGTTTGAGTGTGAACTTTCATGCAACGTGGGGCCCGTGTGGATCATGAAGACGTGGCCGCTGATTGGGATTCCGCCGGATAATACGGTGGGCCGGACGGAAACCCACGCGATGGCATCGCTTGGCTTGCCGTCTTTGCCTTTTCCACGGATTTCGACTTCTTCCCCATCATTGCTCACGTGGATGTCGTCCCGTGCCCGCGTTAATTCCATGACGTGGGTGTGCACTTGGCTGAGCAAACCTTGCCTTTGGTTTTCCCATTCCCGGCGTTTTGCTTCCAAGGGTGACGTTTTGTGTCTGATTTTTTCAAGTATATTTCGTAACCATTCCATTGTTCCTTACCTTCGGATTTGCCATGAAACTATTTGCGGTTCGGGAACGCCTCGATGACGGCTTGCAAGTATTTGACGGTCGTGCCGATGTCGCGCACGTCGATGACTTCGTTCTGCGAGTGCATGTAGCGCAACGGGACGCCGATGCTTGCGCACAGCACGCCGTGGCGGATGTATTGCATGCGGGAGGCGTCGGTGGCGCCGCGTTCGTGCACGTCCATCTGCAGCGGGATGTTGGCTTTTTTGGCAACGGATTCGAGCCACTCAATCAAGTGGTTGGGCGTGATCAAACCGTAGCCGCCGCCTTCCAACACCGCCAACGCCGGGCCTTTGCCAAGTCCGACGGGCACGTCTTCTTCGCTTTCGCCTGGTGCGCCGAACGCGTGCGTGACGTCCACCGCGATGGCAAAGTCGGGCTCCAAAGCGAAGGTAGCGACGCCTGCGCCGAACAGGCCGCTTTCTTCGCGGACGGTGCCGACCAGACACAGTTCGACTGGAGGTATGGCGTTGGCGTAGCTTTCGGCCAATCCGCAGACCACTGTGCAGCCCACGCGGTTGTCAAAGGCTTTGCCCGTGACCCAGTGTTCGTTGAGGTGGCCGAACTCGCCGGTGAACGTGACGTGCGTGCCAGGCCGGATGCCTAATTTTTCGACTTCTTTTTTGTTGGAAAGTCCGATGTCGATGTACAAGTCCTTGGCTTCTTGGATTTTTTTCATTTCTTCGTTTTCCATCTGGTGCGGCGCCTTGCTTGCCACTACGCCCATGCGCCGCTCTTTGGCGTGTACCACCAGGCGGGCGCCGATGAGTGTCGGATCATAGATGCCGCCGATCTTGACGAATTTGAGGAAGCCTTTTTCCGTGATGGATTTGACGGCCATGGAAATCTCGTCCATGTGCGAGGCGATGAGGATTTTTTTGCCTTTGCCTTTGCGGCCGATGACGTTGCCTAACGTGTCGCGCGTCACGGAAAAGCCGCAGGTTTTGAATTTTTTTTCCATGTAGTCGGCGACTTCGTCTTCCTGCCCGGTGGGCGCGTGCATCAGGCTTAATGTTTTGAGGGTCTCTTCGGCGTTTTTCATCGGGGTACCATCTCCTGGAAAGAATCAGTTGAGATATGGTTTGCCCTGTTTTTGTTTTTAAAGCCGATGCTGCCCGGTTTGTTTTTCCTTCCACGAAACGTTTTTAACGCTCGGCCATCCATCTATCCTTACTTAAATCAAGTGGGTGGATTGTATGAAAATCAACGAACTTACGCCTGGAACGGGCAGCGTCGACTTGGAAGCCGAAGTCGTCGGAATCGAACCGCCGCGCGAAATCAACAAAATGGGCCGCAATCTGCGTGTCGCTAACGCGACGATTCAAGATGATTCTGGTACGATTACGCTGGTGTTGTGGAACGACCAGATCGATTTAGTCAAGGAAGGCTCCAAAGTCAAGATTACCAACGGCTACGTCAACACGTGGCAGGACAAAGCGCAACTGACGTTGGGCAAATTCGGCAAGATGGAAGTCTTGGGCTAAAGTCGGGTCTTTCCAACCACTTGCTTCCAGGCTTCCGTCGGGCTCAGCCCGTTCTTTATTTTTTCAAGCACGTCCCGAAGCGTCGTTTCTTGCTGGCCGCTCATTTTACGCGCCAGTTCCCGCAGCGCGCTGATTGGACTATGGGCAAGGCCTCCAGTTTTCGTCATCGGATGCTCGCGCACGTAGGTATCGACGTGGACTAGGCCGATTTTTCTTTCTTCAAAGTCTTGCAATATACCGTGCGCCGCCAAAATGTCGTGGTCTTGGATGCCGTCCACCCACGAACTTTGAGGAAGGCGTTCCCGGATCCGGCGGCGGGTTTCATCCTGCTTGACTTTTTCCAATGCCCCGATCAGGCCGCCGCGATGCCCGTGTTCGGCCAAGTTGATGGCGTCCCGGATGCGTTGTTCGTTTCCGGTTTCGACTTCGTCCATTACGGAACGCACGAATGCGTGGGCAAACGTTCCCTGCGTGTGGGGGTGGTATTTTTCCGCGGCTTCCATCAGTTGCCGAAGCCGTTCTTCTTCTCCTTGACGCGTTTCAAGATACGCGCGGATGCGTGTCAGCGAACCGTCGTTGCCTCTCGTTTTTTCAACCCAATATCCTTCTTGCACGCATTACAACCCCAATGCCGCGAACGCCAGCACGCCGACCAACATGCCCGCTAAGGTGAGTTTGCGGGCGGTGTTGAGGTTTTCGAACTTTTGGCTGAGCAGGACGAAATACGTGGAGACCAAAAACAAGGCGTCCGTCAAGATGGCCAATGCGATGTAAATCGGGCTTACCGGACGCAGCAGGGGCACGAGCGACAAGGCGGCCGCGCCATAGATGAGGACGGACGCGGCGACCACGGTGTTACGCGGACCCAACAACATGGGCAACGTCGTGGCGCCGGCTTTTTTATCTCCGTCCACGTCGCGCAAGGTGATGACCAGTTCGCGTCCCAAACCGGCCAAGAAAGCCACTCCGGCGTACAATAGCACGTAGGGATGCAAAACGGGTGAAACGGCGTAGTTGCCGTAGATGAAGCTGATGCTCATCGACGATGCGATGAACGCGTTGCCCAAAAGCGGCCGTGTTTTGAGGAACAAGTCATACGCCATGCTCAACACAGTGTAAATCGCGGCAATCGAAAACGCCGTCAGGCCCACGGAGTACGTCCAGGCCACGCCTGCCAGCATCAATGCGCTGCCGGCCCATAACGCCACCTGAGGCTTGATGGTGCCTGCGACTAATGGCCGGTCTTTTCGGTTGAGTGCCTTGTCCGACTTGTAGCCGAAGTAGTCGTTCCACGCAAAGGCTCCCCATGTGATGAGCATGGGCCCGATGGCAGGCAAAATCATGGCCGCCGTGAGGGTTTTGGTAACGACGAATTGGCTGACAATGACGGCCAAGAACACAATCAAGCCGTGTTCAGCCCGCGTCAGCTTCCACCAGGATTTGAGCATACGTTGGTTTTTGGGACGTTGGGCCTTTAAAGCCGTTTTTTGCCGGTTGGGCGATTCGTGTGCAACCGCAGCTTTATTTGCCTTTTTGGCCTTAGCATTTGTTCCTTATGGCGCCCAACGTGTTCGACGAGTTGCCGCCGTCCGGCGTGTTCCGCGACGAGTCGGCCCTGTCGCCCGAATTCTTGCCCGACGTGCTGCCAGGACGCGAAAAACAAATCGAACAACTCGCATTGGCGCTTCAGCCTTTTGCTTCCGGCCGGAAAGCCAGCTCGGTTTTGGTGTTCGGCCCGCCGGGTACAGGTAAGACCAGTTCGGCCAAATACGTGCTGGGCCAATTCAAGGAATTCACGCAAAGCGCGCACGTGGCGTACGTCAACTGCTGGCAGCACTACACGCAGCAATCGGTTTTGGCCGAAACGGCTCGCTTGTTGGGTTTGGCCGTTCCCCGAAGGGGTTTGGCCACGGACGAGGTCCGCGCCGACTTGCTGAACTTCATCCAGAAAAACGCCATCCGATTGGTGTTGGTGTTGGATGAGGCGGACCGCTTGTTCCACAAGAAAGAAGAGGCCTTGCTGTACGATGTGTCCCGTGCCAGCGTGCCCATCGTCGTGGTCGCCATCACGAATACGCCGGACGTGTTCGAACGCCTCGACCCCCGCGTCAAAAGTTCCTTGTCACTGCAACCGTTGGATTTTCCGCGGTACTCGCCGTTGGAAATCAAAGCCATCTTGCGCGACCGCCTGCTGAAGGCGTTCAAGGTCGGCGCCTGTCCGGAGGAAGCCGTCGGGCTTTGCGCGGCGTATGCCGCGAAGAGCGGCGGTGACGCCCGCGTGGCGTTGGACGTGTTGTGGAAGTCTGGAAAGGTCGCCGAGCGGCGCGGCGCCCTCAAGGTCACGCCGGACGACGTGCGGGCGGCCATGGTGGAGCAGGACGCGTTGAACGCGTCGGTCAAAAAACGCATGACGGGCGCAGGTGATGGAGAGCGCTCGATCCTAGCCGCTTTGGATGCCGGGCCGAAGTATTCCAGTGATCTGCAGAAGGAGCTGGACGTGCCCGAACGCACCTTGCGCCGCCACTTGGAGCAGTTGGCCAACAAGCGCCTCATCACATTGGAAGAGGAAGTGAACGTGGATGGGGCTGGGAAGAGACGGTTGGTCCGGAAGGTCTAATTACAATTTCACTTATGGATTCCCTGTCGGATAGCCGTGACGAGGATTTTTGTCATATCTTTCTGGATGCGCAGGTGAATGGGAGTTACCGATGGCTTTTTGATGATGGACTCGATTTTCAAATCCAATTTAGAGGCGGCGTGTGTTGTGAGCCGGCTTTGCTCTTCATCGGTCAAGCCATGTAATCTATTCTCCTTGATGGCTTCGGCTAGGCTGTTCCAAAATACCGACGTTTTCATGATTTCTTCCACGACTTTACTTTTCGTTAGATCGTATTGTCGTCCTTTCGCCGTTTCTTGTTTGAGCTTTTCAACGGCCTGAACAACTTTTTCACCGTCGCTTCCCGGAATGGTTGCTGGGAAAAGTCCGGCCGCGACCCGGTACCGATCAGTTGCCTTTTTTACGGTGGCCAGGACGTAGGTCTTACTCGTTCTGAGCAAATCCGCGATTTCCATGGCGGTCATTCCTTTGTGAAAATAATCGTGAAGCGTTTCTCGTTCATGCGGCAGTGGTTCTATTCCCATTTTTTTCATTCGTTTTTCCAAACGTTCCAAATCCGGCTTGGCTGAGATGCGTTCAATGATGTCGTCCAGGATGGGTGGCGCGTATTTTTCCTTACGCAGGCGCTGGAACAATCGGTGGTCTTCCCATGGCCCCTTGGCCTCATCTGTAAGCCCCTGGGCGTAATGCTCCAGCTTGGTCTGTATCACGTTGTTCAGCGTTATGGTGAATGGCGTGTCGGGTTGCCGATTTGCGTGCGATTGCATCATTTCCACCAAATGGAGTGAACCTTGCGCGAACAGTTCTTCTCGGTCTACGGCGTATTTGCTGGAGACTTCGTCGGAAATTCTGCGGACGGTTTTCAGATAGTGTTCCGTCGCTTCTTCCATCGCTTCGCGGCTCTTGTCGCGTATCGCGTCGAACCATTCGTTCTGCTTTTCCAGCGTGATGCGGGGGATGCTGCGGCGTTCCGGTTGGTTTGATTGAGGAAAGACTTCGACCATCGATTCCATCCTGTGCATTATCAAGTGATGGGCCGCTTGCAGGATTTTGCTTTTCCTGTTCTGCGTCTGACGGGAAGTCAACCAGCTGATAAGGTGGGGCCGGATATTCGTTCGAATTGCCGGGATATGGGCTGCGTGGATTTCACGTCCTTGGTTTCGCGCCGCTGTTTTCATGGCTCTTTGGAAGGTGGTGGATGCAAGGATTTCATCGGCAAGCGTTTCCGGTGCTTCCCCTTGGCTCAATCGGGTTTCCAGATGTTCGTTTTTCAGTTGTTTGTATTCCATCAGAAGGATCACTTTTCGATTCTGGTTTCGACGTAATCCAAGAAATGCTGGGCGTCGGCAATGATCATTTCCGCGTCATCTTTGCTTACGGACGCCCCGTCGTATTGTGTCTGATGCCGTTGTATTCGGTAGGTGTCCAGCAAGTCCACGAATTGCTTTCCATCCTGATCGTTTTCTAATTGTTTTTGCAAAAAAGCGACAGTACATTGGTGGCTCCTCTCTTTCACTCCGGCTTGGAACATCGCGGCTTTCGCGGCCTGCAGCATTGCGTTGTAGGCCATCAAGAAAGCCACGTCGAAGTAGTCGATGTCGAAGTTGCCGCGGGCTCTTTCCAAGTAGTGGCGGCCCAAATCCATCGCGCTTCGGACACGCTCCCGTTCAATCGGGATGCGTTTGAGCATTCCGGATTCAAAACATTGCTTGACGTTCATCTGACCAGGCCCGGACCGTACAGCACGATGTGGTTGTTCCACACGGATTCTTTAAACGATGCGTTCATGCCCCGCCACTGGCGCAGGGAGACGACGCTGAGAGATATCGGCGCGTCCAATTCCGAAACGGCTTTTTTCGGAACCGTTTTTTCCTGAGAAATCACCAGAATGTCGTAGTCGCTTTTTTCATCGTACGTTCCGGATGCGTGGGTCCCGTACAGCACGATAGACGTGGTCGACGGGTTTTCGCTTCGGATTTTTCGAACGAAGCCAATCCGTTCAAGCGCAAGCAGCGTTCGGAATCGTTTAAGCGTGTTGATTAGCGGGCTTTGGGCCAACCGATAAAACAGGGCGTTCGCTTTGGCCTCCCGTTCCAACAGTCCGTCTTTGAAGTATTCGGTCAAATACGTGTTGGCCGTCAAGGGACTGATTTTCAAAAACCTGGCCAGCGCGTTGACATGGATGGCGGTTGTGGGATATTGCAGAAAATACTCCAATACGGCCCATCCTTTGAACCGCTCCCAATTTGTAAGCATATTATATTTTATGCTCATATTATTTATAATATGTTCGTATCGGGGTGGCTGGGTCGTTTTTGGAACTCCCAATTTTCCCTGCCGCAATGGAGTCGTGGAAACCGGACCGTGCCTGAACGGGCCTGGAAAAAAACGGTTGGTACGGAAAGTCTAACGCGCCGTTAAACCCATTTTGCGGCCATTTCCAACGCCTTTTTATGCAATCGGTACGCGGCATCGTTGGCAAATCGGATTCCGGGAAGCGGCACACCCATTGCGTTGACCTTCTCGCGGTGGGTTTGGTATGCGGCGTTGATGATGTCCATTTCGCCATCCAACAAATCCGGATGTAATGGCCAATCCAAGATGATGGGCATGAATTCCTTGTGAATCTGCCAAAGGCGTTTTTTTCCATCCTGTGTCCGGGCCGCGTTCTGCATCTGGGTGACGTCAAAGGCGATGTGGCGCACGTCGTCGGCGATGATTTTGTTGAACACGGCTTGCGTGTCCAAGTCGGCATGTGGCAGCAAGTATTCCGCTGCAGCGGAGGAAAGGTGTTCGATGATGGCCGCGCCCGTTACGCTTGCCAGCCAGTCTTTCTGTTCGACAAAATCGCCCGTTTTGGCGTAAAGGTTTTCGAACGTGGATGGAAAGCGATGTATGTCGATGTTTTTCTTTTTTGCCAACGCCGCCCACAGTTCGTGGTGGTGGTCTTCTTCCGCGGCCCAGATGCGTGTCCAGGCTTTTTCCGCCGGTCCTGGCGCGAAGTCTTCCAGTTTCCAAATCAAGTCGGCGCCTTTTTTTTCGCCGATGAAATAATTGGTATAATATCCTGACCACGCGGTTTCGGAAATGGTGATAGTCATGTGATATAGTACGCGACACAAATTTTTATACGAATAGGTGTCGCTTACTAGGTAGCAAGTGACGCTAAATTGTCTAATGAGTTGCGTCACTTGCTATATCATCGCGCCGACATGATCTTGACCACGTCGCCGTTCTTGAGGGCCGTGTCCTTGCCCAAGCGCATCTTGGTCCGAGCGTCGATGCCGTAGAGGAAGCCTTTTGCAAGATCAGTGTGGATCTTTTCGGCGAGGTCTTTCGCCGTCGAGCCTTGCGTGAGTAAGAAGGCGTCGGGCAGGACCGCGCCTTGGTGGTTAGCGTAATGCTTTTCATCCTCCACCGGGTACGCCGCGATTTGTTTGAGCACGTCGAAAACGACGTGGTCCATGAGGGTCTGGACGCCGTCGTCGCCGAATGCGTTGATGCGGTCCAGCGCCTTTTGGATGGCCGGCTCCGCGCTTTTGGCCACGAGCGTGCCACTGGATGCGTCCAAGCCGGCAAAACCGTTTTTCACGGCTTTTTGCTTGGCCAACGCCATTTCCGCTGATGTGGAAAAGACGGGGTAGCCGCGCTTTTGCAAGGCTTCCATTGCGGCGGGTTTGTTTTCCGTGGCATCCATCTTGTTGGCCGCGATGACGATGGGCTTGCTGATTTTTCGGATTTTTTCCGCAAAATCGCGGACTTCGTCTTTTGTCCATTGCGACGTCTCCGATGGAAGCTCCAAATCCGTGGCCATGTGCGCGGCGTCGTTCTCCGAAATCTTGAGTCCGGAAAGCAATGCGAAGAACTCCTTGAGTGGTTTTCCTTTGTTTTTGACCGCATTTTTCTTGACTACCGATTCGAACCAGGCCTGCAGTTCGTCTTCCAAGATGCGCACGTCGCGCGCCGGGTCGTGCCCGGTGGTGGGGTTGCCTTCGTCGTCGGTTCTGCCGGATGCGTCGGCCACGACGATGAGCGCGTCGGCTTGCGCCAAATCGGCCAAGAACTGGTTGCCCATTCCTTTGCCTTCATGCGCGCCTTCCACCAAACCGGCGACGTCCAGCAGCTTGATGGGGATGCGGCGGACGCCGTTTTGACACGCGCTGTTGTTCGGATCGCATTTTGCCAAGCCCAAGGCGACGTGGGGGCACGGGGAGGATGCGGACGCCACGCCTTCGTTGGGCTGGATGGTGGTGAATGGATAGTTCGCCACGACAGCCGATCCGCCGGTCAAAGCGTTGAACAGCGTGGATTTGCCTTTGTTGGGTAAGCCGACCAAACCGATGAGCATGGTTTACCTGATGGCCAGGTGGGTTTTTGTGGGTTTAGGTAGCAGAAAAAAAGAGGACGGGCCCACGGGGATTTGAACCCCGGTCTGAAGCTCCGCAAGCTCCCATTCTGTCCAGGCTATACTATGGGCCCATTTTGAGCAAAACCGCTGGCGCTACCGTGCATGGCGGAAAACTCTTTAGCTATCCTGTCTTTCCTGTTGTCTTGACTTCAAATTGAGGCGACGCGGACGCCTGCAGGCTGGGACCGGAGAAATGAAGATGGCACGCGCGTCTTTTAAGGTTGACGAATTCAGTCAACGGAATCCCAGTGGCGCGTCTTCCATTTCGTATTGGCCCTGTTTTGGGTCGAAGCGGCAGCGTTTCACGCTAGCAGACAGTTCCTCGTCAATAAGTTCATGAAGGTTGGGGTAACTTTCGATGGTTTTTTTTCTCAACTTGGGGTCTTCTAGGTATTCCTTGATCATGGCGTGTCCGACGCCAATCATCAAACCGGCTTCCGCTGGCTTGTCCTTGAATTGGCGTTGCATGAAGCGGGCGATTTTCTCGGCCATAATGGCATTACGCAACCGGACCATGTCCATCTCTTCCTGGCGCGGCCCGCCCAGCTTTCGGACCCATTCCCGAAAAGGGCCTAGCTCTCCGGGCGCGCTTAGGATTGCACCCCAAATCGGCGGAACGTAGTGCATCTCGTTTATTCCGGCTATCCCGATGGCTCCTAAACCGACGGCGGTGGCGCCTTTTTTTAAAAAAGCCCTCCGTGTCATGCCTGTGCTCTTTACCCCTTGTTCTTCTTTTTTCCGTTCAGCGCTCTGGTTCTTCCAGATTCTTCCCGTTGTCAAGGCCGTCAGCGCCGCAATGGCTCCTTGAATAGACCAGACACGTCGGCTGTTCGCCGAGCCCTGTTGTTTGAATTGGTCGTCCATTTTTTTGCGGATGCACGCGTCGGGAAAGACTATGTCCGGCTTTTCATCCTGAACCCATTTGTGCAAAGGAGTCGATTCGGCAATACCGGCTTCCCGGGCCAACACGAGACGGTTGATTGAATCCAATACGCCTTGTTTGTATCGTGCGTAAATTCTTTTTTTTTCTGAAGGGTTGTCCGTATCCAACAATGTGCCGTGCTCGACGAAGACGATGCGCTGTTGTCGGAGTGCCGGTTCGAGGTCGCCTTCATGGTTCAATGTGCCGCCCGTTCGGTTGAGGTCGGGCCTGCCATGCCACCCGATTCGGATGGCGATTTTGTGCTTTCCTTGCCTGTCGATGTCGGCATACATCAGGCCCATGCATGGCTAAGGGGTCTTCCAAAGTTATAAAAGCCGTTTTCGGCACGGTTTGTTGGTTCCGATCCCATTATTCTTGAGAAGGTGTTTTGTGTTATGAAATCTTGTGTAAGCTGCGGCCGTGATTGCACGCTGGGCGGCACGTCGTTCGCCTGCCCGTCTTGCGGTTCTTCGATGGCGCGTTGTGACGACTGCAAGAAGCGCGGCACGCATTTTTCGTGCCCGAACAACGACGGCTTTTCCGGACCGTAAGGTGCCTGCTTTGGTCCGCGTGATGGTGGCAGGTGCGTTCGATTTTTTGCATCCGGGCCATTTGGACTTGTTCCGTCAGGCAAAAGCGCTAGGCGATGAGCTGGTCGTGGTAGTGGCTCGGGACCAAAGCGTCGAGAAAACCAAGGGCAAAAAACCGGTTTTTTCCGAAAATGAGCGCTTGGAAGTGGTCGCATCCGTACGTATCGTGGACCGCGCCGTGTTGGGCGGTTTGGGGCATTGGTTTGACGTCTTGCTGGACGTCCGCCCCGATGTCTTGCTGCTGGGGTATGACCAAAAAGTCGCTGAAACCGCGCTGAATGCTTTTTTGGCGAAAAACGGCTTGAAAACCAAAGTCGTCCGGGCGGAAAGTTTCGAGGCGCACAAGTTCAAAAGCTCGAAACTCAAGGAACATCTTGGAATTTGAAATTCTGGAAATTCGGATTCGATGATTCAAACGTCAGACCGATGCAACGCCGGATTGTATTGCCGAGGGTGGATTTTATGGACGAAGTAATGGTCGTCCATGGTCGCCTTTTCCAACAAAAGCGCCGCTGCGCTTTTGAGGGCGCCACAACGCCGCAGCGTTGTGTGCGCTTTCCAAAAGACCCTCGCAAAGCAAAGCTTTGCGGGGCCCAGCAAACGCCGGGGCTTTTGCCCTGGAAATGCGGCCTACCGAAAAGAAAGGATTTAGTGCGCGAATCAATTCGTTTTAGTTCAAAAGGTGTTGTGCTATGGGTAAAGTCATGGTGGTTATGAAAGTGTTTCCGGATGAAGGCGTCGATCCGGACGAGTTGTGCGCTCGCGTCAAGGCCGTGTCGGAATGCAACACGGCGAAAGTCATCGATTACGTTTTCGGCGCCAAAGTCATCCAAGCCAGTTTCGTAACGGAAGACGGCTCGGGCCGCGATTTTGAGACGGACGTGCAAGGCCTGCCCGGCGTGTCCAATGTCCAAGTCGAAGAAGTCGGACTCATCGGCTAAGCGGTCCGTCTGCTTTTTTTATTTTTTGATTACGCGGATGCCCAATGCCTCATTTTCGATAGAACCGTCGCTTTTTTGGATCAGGTAGTCTTGGCCTTCGCACGTGTAGGACCCGGGTTTGCCTTCGAGAAACAGCCTTTCGGTCGGGCACGGGCCTTCCCGTGGACCCACCAACACCGAGTCACCCTCGTCTTTTTTGCCTTCGTAAAGGACGATGAGCGGCACGTCGGACATGACGACGATTTGATTGCGGGCCACGGAGTAAACGGGGCGCAATTCGGGATCGTAGGGTCGAACCGGCAGGATGAATTGCTGCACGGCCAACTGGAACTCGTCTGATTCCTCCTCGTAAATCAGGAAAACCATCCTCGTTCCGTTGCATTCGAACGTCGTCCACTCCGGAAGCATCAACCGCTTGGGGGAGCACGAGGCGTTCTGGATGTTTGAAACGTCAAGGGCGAACGATCCATTCTGTTTTCCGACGTATGCGTAGCGCGTCCCGTCTCCGGCAGTGTGGTTGTCGGAAATGGGTAGGGTGCTGAATCCGGATGGGTTTTTCGGCTCTTCGGCATCTGGATAGACCGGCGGCAACACGTCCTTGAGGTATGGCTTGTCGCGGAATTCCCGAATCGTTTGGGACATGCTCATGGTCAGTCCATGCAGTTCTTTTTCGGCCACGGATAAGTCAACTTCAACCTGCACGCGTGCGACGTATCCACGTTTTTGGTCCAGGCAGGTCCGGAGCGGCGCGGTGATTCCCTTGAATAGGACGGCTTGCTTGACTTGCCGGATGTCTTCCAAGTCGCCGGCGGGCCGCGAGTAAAGCGTCTGGTTCATGTACGTCTGGTTCAGCGTCAAGTTGAATCCGTCGCAGGCACGGCCTGCTTGCGTGGAGGGGCCCGTTGACGTGACGATCCAGGCTTTTTCCGGGTCCATGGCCGCCGGCAAAGGAACGAGTTGGTATGGGCTTTGAAGCGCTTTTTGGGCCACGTCCAGTCGTTCTTGCGTATCTTTTTGAGTGGCCGGTTCGCATTCACTGTCAACGCAGAAAAACGACGCGTTGGCGGAAAGAAACGTGGTTTGGTTCAGCGTCTCGCCCAGGATTCCCAATTGCGTGTCCAGGCGCCAGGTGCCGTTGTCCCAGGCAAGGGTTGATTCTTGCCCTTGGATGAGGCCCGCCATGAGGTCGGCGACGACTTGCTGTTCTTCCGTTAAATTTCCCGGGAACGTGATGGTCATGGAAGAGCGGACAAAACCGGGCCGGCCAAAAAGGTCCTGGGCGTTGGCAATGTGCACGGCAATCCCGCTGGAAACGGTGGTCGGAACGGCTATCGCCGCCGTCGCATTCTCAGACGATGCCGGAGCCGGCGCCTGCGTGCATCCCAATATCAAAACGGCTGCCACGATCAACGCGAGGACTTTCATCATCGCGTTGGGCTTTTCGTGCCATAATAAGCTGCGCCCGTAGTATTTACGTCAGAACCGAAGGCAAGACCTTAGTGGGGGCAGTTCATGTCGCTGAACCCATCGCGTTTTGCACCGCGCGGCGGGTTTTTTCTTCCAACCTTTTCTCGCACGCGACGATGAGCGTGTCGCGGCTGGACGGAAGGTTCAAAGCGGAAACCAAGTTGGACACGCGTTCCAAGGGCACGACTTGGCCGTCTTTGGTCAGGACCAATATGCCTTGGTGCGTCTTGTTTTCCGGTGGCATGCAGATGACGTATTGGTTTTGTTCCAAGCCGGCGTCTTGCAAGGCGTCGATGATGGCGTTTTGTTTTTGTTTCTTTTCGGTTTCCGTCAAGCTTTGGCCGGCGGGTTGGACGAATGCTTTCTTGAACAGCTGCCGTTCCAGCAATCGTTGGGCTATCCCGTTGTCCTTTGCCAGGCCGGCCAATACGGCGTCGTCCGTTCCTTGAGCGATTCCGTCCAACGTGATTTGGCCTTCTGCAAGCGTCGTTTCCAGCATTTTTTCAACCATGGCTTCGCAGATGCGCACGGTGGGATGCAGGTAGACGGCGTTGAACATGAGGTGCCGCGAGACCAGCAGACTTTCGGCGGCCACCGCGCCTTTTTCCTGCACCACCAACTGGCCTTCATTGAGGGCCATGGTTTCCAACAACCGTTGATGGTCGAGCAATGAGTACGAAACGCCGGTGAAGTAGGCGTCGCGCAACAAGTAGTCCATGCGATCGCAGCCCAATTCCGACGTGATGATGGCGCCCTCGCCTTTGCCTTCAAAGCAGGCGCGCAGTTGCTGTAACGAGACGCCGTTTTGCTGCAACACGTCTTTCAAACCGGTTTTTTCAACGAGGTCCATTCCGCGCATTTCATGCGTCCGTCCCGTTTTTTCAATCAGCAGGCGGTCGGAACTATGCGAAAACGCGCCGTGCCCCACGTCGTGCAAGAGGCCCGCTAGGCGGACTAATTGGCCCTGTTCGGCCGGCAACCCCAACCGCTGTGCCAATTTTCCAGAAAGATGCATCGAGCCCAACGAGTGCTCAAAACGCGTGTGCAACGCCGAGGGATACACCAGGTGGACCAAGGAAAGCTGCCGTACATGCCTCAAACGCTGGACCAATGGATGGTCTAGGATTTGTTCTTCCAAGGCGTTGATTTCGATGCCGCCGTGGATGGCGTCGCGGATGATCATCAAGGCCGTTCTGGCCAAAAGGAGGTTTAAGGGTTTCGGAATATGAAAAAAGGAGCTCTATTCGTGCATTTGTTTCGCTAGCCATTGGTAATAGTGGTCAACGTGATCGTGAGTTGGTTTGAAGTAAACCACGCGCGGGTCGGCCTCTCGCAGATCGGAAACCGCTTGGATGAATCGGCCTGGTTTTTTCGCCACGGCATCTAACGCTTGCCGGATTCGTTCAGCGTTCTCTTGTTCTGGGGGTATTCGTTTGGCCGCTTCGTTGGCAAACCGCACGACTAATTTTTTGTTACCAGAAATGGCGGAAGCGATAATCGCCTCCAGCCGGTTCTGATGATTTAACGGGACTTTTTTTTCTGCATCCTGGACCATTTTTTTTAAAACCATATCGTCTTTCGCCCAAGTTAACCGATTGGAATCAGCGAGCAATTCCAAATGCATCGGCTCGTGGTCTTTTTCCAATTGTGTGTACCGGCTTTGGTCGTACCTAAATTCAGGAAATCTGCCGAAGGGTTTCAGTTTTTCGATGAACAGTGCGGTTCCCCGCAGGGTGGTTGACTTTCGCCGCGGCTTTGGCATAACAAACGTTGACGTGCTTGGGTTTAAAGTATCTTGCCTTTTTTCAAACCCGTTTACAACGGTCCTTTTTACGGTTTGTCTGAATTACAGCCACGTTTCCTTCCACGTCAGGAATTGCGTCAACGGATGGACTGCCGTTTTCGGAAGCCGCGTGACTTGGTCGATTCGTTTGGCGGCCTTGAACGGTTTCTGCAGGTGCGAGGCTATGCCGAAGCGTTCGGGTTTTTTCTGCATTGCTTCGAGAACGCTCCAAGCGTTGGCCTGCGGTCGTTTTTCTTCGACCCACACGCGTTCACCTTCCACGTAGGGCCCTCGCCAGGCCTTTTTTCCGGCAGCGAACTGGCGGACGGCTTGTTGGTGGATGGCGGATGGGCCTTTGGTGCGCCGCACGGCGGGCAAGGTTGAGTGTTGGAGTTCGATGAAAAGGTAGGCGTTCTTTTCGTCTTCGAAGGCGTGGGCGTGGATGACGGAAAAGTCGCGCAGTTCCAACTGTTTTTGCACGCTTCCGGCGGTGCGCTCCAGTTGGGGCCACAAAATGTCTTCGACCACATAGGGTTTCTTCATCTGCAGGACGGTCCAATCGGTTCCGCGCGTTTTCAAGGTTTTTTCCAGTTGCGTGGCAGTGGCCGCTTTTTGTTTTTGTGGGAAGAACGATTTTTCGTCGGGTTTTTGCCACAAGGCTTGGCAGAGGCCGATGAAGCGGTGCACTTGGGTTTGGGAGACGACCGCGGCTACGTTACGGCGTTCATCCACCGCGTCGATGAGCACCAGGGGCGTGTCAAACGAGGCGGCGCTTGATGGTTGGTTGGTTGCGGCGTTGTGTCTTGGGGTCGAGCCGGGTGCGGACGACGCGCGCGTGCCCTTGGTGGTTGGTGCGGCCGGGTGGACCATGTCGATGCACACCTGCGGCTTCCACTGGCGTGCGGCGTCGATTAATCCGGAAAAACTGCGGTAGTTGAGGACGAGGTATTCGCACAAAAGGCCGGAAAAACCGCGGATGCGCAGTTCCGCTCCGTAGAGGCCGTGCGTTTTCAACAAGCGCTTGAGGGCGCGTACGTCTTGACGCTGGTTTGCGGTGAGTTGTTTTTGGAGGAAGTCCATGTGCAACGGCGTGCGGTCGACGGCGGATTGGATTTTCTGTCCGGTCTCCGTCTTGTAGCAGGGGATGACTTCCACGCTGTAGCCCTCAATCCGCGCTTGCAGGTAGGGGTGTTCGGCGTAGTGCATTTCCCATTTGGTCTTGAAGGATTTTTTGCAGGCCGCGACGGTCTTTTGGACGATGAAGTCTTCTTTGAGGTCGCGGTCAAACGCGCAGAACACGTCGATGTCCTGCTCGCCGACTAAACCCGTGTCGCGTGCGGTCGAGCCGACCAGATGCATTTTGACGCCGGAGAGGTGTTTGGACAGCTTGGCCATGAGCCGCTTTGCGAATTGTTTTTCGGCTTTGGCTTGTGCAGGCGTGGGGGAGACGGATTGCGCGACGCGTTGCGCGATTTTTTCGAGGATTGCGGAAGAGTCCATGGATTGAGACAGGAAGCCGACGGCTTTAATTGCTAGGGTTGATGCGCTGCCCGGTTCTCAATTTCGCTTCCGGAATGGTCAGGTAGAGCAACCGGGCTTCCCGGCGCTTTTCCGACTCGATTTTTCCGATTTGCCAATCGGTCAAGTCCCTCCATTCCGGATGCCTTACAATATCGGCATTAACGATGTCGTTCATGTGGTTTTCAATCGTGTCTTCGTGGTGCTCGTTCGCCGCCACCCATTCAATGGTGTGCACCACTGGACCCAATTCATCTTGGTGTTCCAGCCGGATCCGGTGTCCGGCCCGAAATTCTGCGGTTTGGCCGGGTTTGACCCACCGATTGGCCCGTCCTTCGCGGTCTGTTTCCAGTTTCAACGCCTTTTTCGTCCGGTTGATTACGTAAAGCGTCTTGTTTCGCCGAATGAACTCCAAATGGATTTTTTGGGGTCCCCGTTGGATGTCTGGCATGGGGAGGTGGTCTTGTAAGTCAATCGTCCTTCCGGCAATTCTTCCCAGGTTCATGCCCAGCCGCACGGTTCCTTTGAGCTTTGATGCCGGGTACGCCCTTTCGACGTGGTTGATTAGCATGGTTTCCTCTTCTTCCGCTTCCAGTAGGCCTTGTCTGTTTCGGATTTCTTGTTCTTCCTCTCGATTGGGGCGGACCGATGTGATGATGCGCAAGACGTTTCCCCGGCGTAAGGGAAGCCGTTTTTCCGGCTTGTCCTTCCGGTACAATTCAAAAAAAGGCACGCCGGGCATACGTTTGGATGGGGTGGTTCCGGGTTTAAATCCACGTCGTGGCCCGTTGGGTCGCGCCCTACTGTAATGTTATTATACGTTCTTTGATTGCTTTGCACATGCCGGCCAAAATCACGAAGGGCTTTCCTTTTTCCACGTATGATGTTCAACCGGACCCCTTGGCGGCAAGCGACGTGGCCGTGCTCAACGACGTCGTTGCCCTCATGGAGCGGCGTTTACTTCTCCAGTCGTTCTGTCAGACCCATCGTTTCAGGCCAAACGATTGGCAGGAATTCATGAGTTCGTTGGACGTCTTGGAATTCGGCTTGCCCCTGCCGAAGAAGAAGTCTGAAGCGCTCGTGTCGGCCCTGACGATGATGTTAGAGGGATGCAAGAACCCGGCGGCCATCGCGCAGTCGGTGCTGAAACGGTTTTACGGCTACCAGGTCATCCAGCCGCTGTTTGAAGACGAAGAACTCGAGGAAATCTTCATCAACGGATTGGACGAGCCCGTGCTAGTGTACAACCGCAAGGAAGGCGTGTGCCGTACCAACTTGCGGTTTGATGAGAAAAGCCTCGAGGCGCTTTTGTCCCAATTCGGTTCCAAGAACGTCTACGATGACGTACGCTTGGTGGACGGTTCGCGCGCCAATATCATCAAGCCCCCTGCCGCGCCGTTTCCAGCGGTGACGGTCCGGCTCTTCCACCAGCGGCCGTTTTCATTGTTAGGGCTCATCAAGCAAAACACGTTGTCTTCGGAAGTCGCCGCCTTTCTGTGGGTCTGTTTTGAAGGGTTGCGCCTGTACCCGCTGAACGTGTTGATTGTGGGCAGCGCGGCAGCCGGCAAGACCACGACGCTCAACGCGCTTTGTAGTTTGATTCCGCCCAATGAACGCATCATCTCCATTGAGGACACGCCTGAGTTGAACTTGCTGGGACGCGAAAACTGGGTGCCGCTGACTTCAGGCACCCACTCCACGGCCCAGGAGTTGTTGACCAATTCGCTGCGTATGCGTCCGGACCGCCTCATCCTCGGCGAAATCCGCTCGTCAGAGGCCGAGACGCTTTTCACGGCCATGAATACGGGTCTGCGCGGCGCCTCTGGCACCTTCCATTCGAACAACGCACGCGACGCCATCACGCGTTTGGAGAACAATCCGATGAACGTGCCGCGTTCGCTTCTCCCTTTAGCCGACTTGATCGTGGTCCAACAACGCTTTTACGACCGCCGCCGCGGTTTGGTGCGTCGCGTGGTGCAGGTGACGGAAGTGTTTCCCGGCGAGAACGGCCCGGCTATCAACGAGGTGTTCACCTGGAATTCGGAAAACGATTCCATCGAGCGATCGCAAAACCCGGCTGGCACTATCGAGAAACTGGCCAACGGCACGGGCAAGAAGCCCAAGGACATCATGGACGAAATCCAGTCGCGCAAAAAGATGCTCGACTACTTGTTGGAGCAGGGCTTGTCGGACCACGAACAGTTCGCCACGTTCTTGTCCGAATACTACAAGAAGACCGGTTGAGTCGCCGACGCGTCCGTTGTTCGAACGTACAGCCGTCGTTTTTATTTATTTTTTGCCTGTTTTTTTCCGCGTTTTTTCTTTGTCCGATTGTGCTGAAAACCGCCGTTTTTTAATGCCGTTTGGGCACCGTTGTCTTATGGATCTTGGAAAAGGCCTACGGCAGGCGTTGGCGAAGCTGTCCGGCCGCTACGTAGACGAGGACGCCGTAACCGAGCTGGTCAAAGACCTCCAGCGCGTCTTGATTGCCAACGACGTCAACGTCCGCTTCGTCCTGAATTGGACTAAAAAGATTAAGGAGCGCGTGTTGGGTGAAAAGCCGCTTCCCGGCGTGGGCCTACGTGAGCACGTCGTGAAAGTCGTCTACGAAGAACTCGAGGCGTTCATGGGCACGGCGTTCGAGCCGTCCTTGCAGAAACAACGCATTTTGTTACTCGGCCTCTTCGGCGTGGGCAAAAGCACTTCCGCAGGAAAACTGGCGCGTTTTTTTTCCTCCAAAGGTCTCAAGGTTGTTTTGGTTGGTGCTGATGTCCATCGCCCCGCTGCGCGAGAACAATTGAAACAATTGGCCGAGCAAGCGCACGTGGCCTTCTTTACGTTGGATTCGAACGACGCGGTCGCCATCGCGCGTGAGGCCCGCCAACTTTCAGACAAGTACGACGTCGTGATTTTGGACTCGGCGGGTCGCAGTGCGTTCGACGAAGAATTGTCCCGTGAACTTAAGGACGTAGCCGGCGTGTTCGAAGCCCATTCATCTTATTTGGTCGTGTCCGCGGATGCGGGTCAGGTGGCAGGCAAGCAGGCCAAGCAATTCCACGACGCGGTGGGCGTCACCGGCGTAATCATCACCAAGATGGACGGTTCGGGCAAGGGCGGCGGGGCGCTTTCGTCCGTGGTGGAGTCCGGCTCGCGCATCGCTTTCTTGGGTTCGGGCGAAAAACTGCAGGACTTCAAAGCGTTCGACCCCAAGAAGTTCGCGGCGTCATTGCTTGGTTTTCCGGATTTGGAGGAATTGTTGGAAACGGCCAAGCGCGTCTCGGAAGAGGAAAACCTCGAAAAAGCATGGGAGAGCGGTAAATTGGATTACCAGGCGTTTCTGTCGCAGCTCAAAGCGGTCAAGAAGATGGGCCCTTTGAAGTCCGTCATGCAGATGATGGGCGCGACCGACTTGCCGGACGACGTGATTGGGCAAAGCGAGAAAAAACTCAAGTCGTTCGAGGCGGTGGTGCTCAGCATGACGCCTGCGGAAAGGACGAACCCCGCGTTGATGAAAGAATCGTCACGCCAAGCCCGAGTTGCCAAAGGCTCGGGGATGACTGAATCGGACGTCCGCGATCTGGTGCAGCAGTTCGAAAAGACGCAGAAGATGATCAAAGACGTCAAGAAAAACAAAGGACTGTTGGCCAAGTTGAGCAAGCAGTTCGGCGGGAAGATGGGCGGGTAGTGAATTTGGATGAACCAAAAAGAAGAACTTGAATCGGATATACCCGAATTTGACCGTATTGAATTGGCAATCCGCCATGGAAAAATGCGCGTCCACAACGCCGCATCCATTGACGATATTTTCGCGTAGATTTTTTTTTCGTTCTTTTCCACTTCCTTTCGTTTTTGACTTTCCGTCGCCTTTTTCTATTCCTTACGCGTCTAATGCTCTTGGTTGCAATTCCCCCATGTCCGCCCCTTCCCACGGCCCGCAAAAGCCCAAGATCCATCCGGGCGACCCCATCGATCCGCGTCCGGGTTACGGCCGCGTCAAGCCCCATTTTCTCATCGCGGGCATCGGCATGATCGCGCTGGGTTATCTCGGTTATTTCAATTGGCTGGGCGCCTTGTTGCTTGGTTTGCTGTTCTTGGTCTGGTCGGTGGACAACGACTACTTCGACTTCGGTGGCTGATGCGGGTTTGCGTCGGCATAACGCATTAAAGCGTCCATGATGTCTTATTTTCCCGGTTCCTTTCTCCCTCGTGCTTCTTCCCATGTTTTTCGACGCCTTTGTTTCCGATGCTTGGATTCGCGTGGCCGTTTCCGTCCTGGTCACGGCTTACTTGGCGTGGGAGGATCACCAGACCAGTTTCATGGACGAACGCGTGTTGTATGCTTTCTTGGCAGGCGGGCTGGTTTGGAACATTTTGTTCTTTCCGTTTGACGCGTTGTGGCAAGTCTTCCTGGCAGCTGCCGTGATTGGCGGCGTCGGCTATTTTTCGTACCGGGCCGGGCAATTCGGCGGCGGCGACGTCTTGTTGTTGGCCGGCTTGGCATTGTGGCTGCCCGCATCTCCGTTTGTTTCTGTGCCGGTGTTCTGGCCGTTCGTGTTGAGCGTCTTTCTGGCGGCGTCGTTTTTGGCCTCCGTGGGTTCGGCGTTGTGGTATGCCGAATTGCTGCGGAAGCAGAAAAAGTTTCCCGGTAAAAAAATCGGCTTGTTCCTACTAGGCTTCCTGGCGATTTTGGCGGCGTCCCATCTGCTGCCTTTTGGCGTTTTGGGCAAAGGCTTCGTCGTGCTGCTGGGCATTCCGGCGGTATTCTACCTAGTATACCGCCAGGACGTGGTGGATTACGCCGTCATCGCGCCGCAACGGTATTCGCAGATTCTGGATGAAGACGTGTTGGCGTTGGAAAAACTCGATGGAAAGGACGTGGAAAAATTCGGACTGGAGCGCGTGCTCACACTGGCGGCTTTGAAGAAGCTGAAGCGGTTCATGTCGGCCCGCAAGCGCAAAACCGTGCCGATTTACCGCCAACTTCCCCGCTTCGGCCCCTATTTGTTGGCTGGCTTGCTGCTCAGCTTAGCGCTTGGGGACGTGGTGTGGGCTCTCGTTGCCGGATAGAGCCGCGGTCCTGTCGGCTTGCCTTACAGGTACGATTTGAGGACCGTCTTGGCTTTGTCGTTGTCCGACGTGTCCATGGCCATGATTTTTTCGTCCTTCGCGGCATCCAGGATGTAGACGTTTTTGATGTTGATGCCCGAATCGGCCAGTTTGCGGCTGACTTTGGCAAGTTCTCCCGGTCGGTCTTTCAAGCGCAGCAATAGGTTGTGCTTGTCGACGACGCGGAAGCCCGCGGACGTGAGGCATTTTTTAGCCGCCGGCGAATCGGCGACTTTAAGATGGACGATGGCCGTGCTCGCCGTGGTCTCGACGGAGACGAATTCGATGTTGATGTTTTCTTTTCCCAACGCGTCGGAAATATCCGCCAACAGACCGACACGGTCTTTGGCCACGATCGTCAATTCGGTCATGGACTGTCCACCTCCTATGGCTTAGGCCATTGGTCATATTAAAACAAAACGTTTGGGTTGTATTTTCATTTGGTACATTTTATGGCATAATTGATTTACAAAAAGCCGGTTCTTCCGTTCGCGTCCGCTTGGGGTTTTTTTCCGTGAATTTTCAGCATCCGGCCGTCGAACCTATGATGCGTGCCCAGCATCTCGTGCACTACTTGGAGGTTGCTTTTCACATGCTCGCTAAGCTGGCTGACGCAAAAGCGGCTCTGCCCGCCGGCTACGGCGGCGTACAGCACCAATTGGTCCAACAAATGCGGTTCGATGGCGTCCGGAGTCTTTTCAAACGCATGCCACGCGTCCAAGGCATCGTGTGCCACGCGTTCAGCCGGTTTTCCGATTTTTCCCAACGCGTCAAAACCCATGGCGCCCTGCGCGTATTGCGTTTTGAGGAACACGGCGTTGCCCGGATTTTTGGCCTCGACCGTCCGCACGTCAATTTGGGTGATGCCCGCGTCTTGCAAGACGGCTTTCTCCCGCTCGGCTACATGGGCTGGCATTTGCGCGCTGATGATCGTGGCGCTTACGGCCTTGCTATGCCCGCGTGTTTCCCACGCGGCGGGCGTCAATTCCCGCACGGGTTGCACGAATGCATCCAACACGCCGCCGCCTTTTGGATAAAACCCGTGCCGTTTGAGCGTGATGGAGACTGCGGCGCCCATTTTTTCCAATGCCGTACCGAATATGTTTTCCAGGAACAGCGACGGGGGCGCGAAGGGCACGTCGGTTCCCCCGATGATGCGGACCGAGCTGGGCTTATCCGCGAACAACAACGGGGGTAAGACGCATTGCAGCAACAACGAACATGAACCGGCCGTTTTGATGTCGAATTCGTACCTGCCGCTGTGTACGGGACCCGGCTCGAATACGACGCGGCCGGAACCAATTTCGTTGTGCTGGCTTTGGCCGCGCGTGATGGTCTCAAGCGCGGCCACGCACGTGCGGTGCTGCGTCTGCAAACCCGGTTTAGGCCGGTTTTTGCGGATGTCCGTGATTTCGACGGCTTGTCCCGTCAGCGCCGCGAGGCTCAATGCCGAGCGCAATACCTGGCCGCCGCCGTGTCCGGCATCGATTTTTTTCATGGTACTTTGCTTTCTGGTGGCGCATGGACTTAAATCCTGGGTCATTTTGTCTGATCAGCCCATCACGGAAAACAGCGTGAGGCCCAAGGCGCCGGACACCATGCTCAACACGGCCGGCGTCCACGCGTCCAAATGGCCCGGGTACCGCATGGCCGTGAAGACCGATTTGGCGAAAGACGATCCGATGACGCTCAAGACCGCGGCCGTGACGGCTGCGCCCATGCTGACTTGGCCGCCCGCGAACAAGTAGCCCAGGCTTGCGATGACGGACGTGGAAGATAACGCGCCTCCCAGCAAGGCGGAAAGCCACAACGTGTTTTCGGAGTGCGGCAGGTTGAACAACAAGCCGACGGCCAAGAAAACCAGCGCGAACTTGGCGATGAATGCCAGCGAGAAAATGCGGTGCTGCAAGGGCGCGTCCTCGTTATGCAGGCGCGGGCCCAGCGTAAAGTAAGCGGCTAAAAAAACGGCGCCCATGATGGACAACGGCAGGAACGCTTTTTCGAACAACCTGGAGGACATGACGGCCAACACCAACAGGCTTCCGGCGACGGTGCCCACGCTGACGAGGTGGTTGACGGCCATGAGGTGTTTCGCGTCGCGGACTTTGCGCGAGAAAATCAGCAGGGTGGCAAGCGAACTGACCGTAGCGCCCAAGAACGCGGCGGCTTGCGCGCCTTGGTGCTTGGTGTACTTGATGAGCAGGTGCGAGCCGAAACTGATGGCCGTCATGAGCGTCACGACTTTCCATGCGTATTCCAAACTCAACGGAATACCCCAAAGCACGACGGGATGCGTGGGGATGAACGGGTACGCGATGAACGCGATGATGGCGAAAACCAGCAAGTCGGTCAATTCCTCGCGCGTGACCATCTTGGCCGCGTGGTGCAAATAGCTTTTCTCAAGCAAGATGAACGTGACGGCGATGGCCACCGCCGCGGCTTCCAAGCGCAGGTTCAAACCCACCAGCACGCCGAACAAAAACGTCAACGGCAGCATGATGATAGTCGTGACGCCGTGCCCTAGGCCTTTGCGTTCGGATTTGAGGTGATACACCAACGCCGAGAGCAGCAGGACGCCGGCAAAGCCGGCCAGTATCGTCCATTCCGACGCGGGCAGGATAGTGGTCAGAAACCCAAAAAGCCCGCACAATGCAAAAGACCGCACGCCCATCAAGGGGTGGCCCGAACGCTCGCGCTCCAAACCAATCAAACCGCCCAAGGCCAACGCCAACAAGGCGGAGGAGAAGAATTCGGCCATGTGGTCATAACGCGGGTGGCGTTATTAATTTGCAGTGCATAACCCATAAATGCGACGACACGGAATGCGGTTTTCCCTTCAGGCAATGGCGGACGGCTTTCTTGCGTTTTTGAAGGCCCATCGCCTGTTCTCCGGGTTCCTATTGCTCTTGTTTTTATCGGATGTTTTTTTCTGGAACGCCACCTTCACGTTTTTGACTTTTTCCATCCCGGTCGTTATTTTTGGGTTTTTACTCGTATTGCTGATCGCCGTCGGCCTGCTTCTGGTTTTGCTTTTTCCGGTTTTTTTCTTGTTGTTCCTTCCCCTGTATGGCCTGAGCACGCTGGCGGCCGAAATGATTGGCTTTCAGCAAGTCACCGCATGGCCTAAATCAAAAATCGCAAAAGAAAAGATTGCCGATGCGTTGCGCTTTTCATCGTTTTACGCTTTTTTACGCCGTCCGCATGTTTTAGCCGCCGCGGCCCTTTCCGGGATCGCACTTATTGCCTATGAATTTTTTTGGACGGGTTGGCGCAATTGGATTTTCAGCTTGTCGGTACTGTTCATCGTCAGCTTCATCGCGGTGGTTGCGTCTTTGTTGTCGGTCCTTTTCCTGGGCCGCTTTTCCTGGATGCGTGAGACCAAGAATCAGGCGATTGTCTTTTCGTCCTTGGTGTTCGTTCCGTTTGCCTTTCTTTTTGCCTTTGTCCTGGCGTATGACGGCGTTTTCAATCCCTTCTTGGTTGTGACGTTTACGGCGCTTTGCATCCTTTGCTACTTTGGGAGTTTGTTGGCGGCAAGTTTGTTGGATTGGCTGGATTTGGCCGGTTCCTTCGAAGAAGGTCTGACCAAACCCAAAGGACAGGTTTCGGCCCACTCGTATGGGTTGCTTTTTGCTTTTTTCTTGTTGCCTCCTCTGATTGCATTAGGCTTCATGGCATTGTTCGGCCTCATTTCGTTGGACCAGGCCTTAAACGCGTTTGAACACCTTGCGGCTGCAATGGCCAAAGGCGAAGCTTATTCATAAAATGTTTGCCGGGATTGTTCCCGCTTTGCAGCCGATTAATTCGGAATCGGCACGATGCGGAAACCGTCCTTTTCCTGGATGATCCTGGCTTTTTCCTCGGGTTTGAGCTTCAATGCTTTGGCCAGTTCCTTTGGAATCCGCACTGCCAAACTTTGACCCCATTGGCTGAAGGTGACTTCCCATGAATTCCTTTTCATTTCTATTCCTCCTTCGCAAATATCTCTGGCCGGATGATGCGGATATTTTCGTACTGTCCGATTTTCAACAAATGCCGGTCATACGTCAGGATTACGTCCGCATTGCAATCCACGGCGCAATCAATTATTTTATCGTCATCCGGATCATCGGTTACGACTCTCAACGCGCTTCGGGCTTGGGTGACGTGGACCAGTTCCAACACGCGACCAATGATGAACCCGGCTTCCTCGTCCGAATAATCAAAATCCCGTTGCAATACTTCATTGAATTCTTCCAGGATGGGCGTCGAGACGAAAAGTTCCGCCTGGCTTTCGTGCAGCTGGCGAAGAACCCTTTGCGCCACGCTGCCGGTCCATTGGGTGGCTGAAATCAGGATATTCGTGTCCAAAACCACCCGCATGCGACTACCCCTTTTTCCTTCGATTTTGGACCAAATCGGGAATGTCTTTTTCAGAGAGGCCTTTGGCTTCCAGTCGTTTTTTGCCCTCCTTTGCGATGCTATCCAAATCCTTCCACAGTTGCTCATGGCTCGGCCGTTCCATTTTCTTGAGCATGATGGTGTCGCCGAAAGCCACGACTGCGAAAAGCGTCCCTTCGCTGACTCCAATTTCCTCGCGTGCGGCCAAAGGGATGACCAACTGGCCTTTGGATGACATTTTCGCGGTTTCCACGTGCATCGGCTTCGCCTCCATAAAACGTTTATTCTTACTTATGGAGTCCGGGATAAAAATAGGCATGGGTGGTTATACGACTTTGGAGAGGTGCTGGCCGGTGACCTTATCTGCGCTTTCTCTTTCCAAGCCCGCGGCTTCTTTCCAATATTTTGAGGAATGACGTTGTCGCATCCCGCAAGTCACGGCCCTCTTCTGGCAAGTTTGAATGCGCGTGAAGCGCCTGTTTTAGTTTGGTCACCGCTGCAATGAGGTCTATTCCTGCGGTCGTGGGTTTCAATACATGGGACGCGAGCGTGTATGCGTCAAAATAGTCATGACTTAATCCGCCTGGGATTTGAAGAGTCGTCTTGAACGCTACTAGCTTTCTGCCATCTTTCGTCTCTAAATGATTGTCGGGTGCGGTCGGCATGTCCAGTTGCTGACTTAAATCGATGTGCATTTCCGGTTTGTAAATCTCCGCCTTGATAAAATCAATACGCCCCAATTGCTTTCTGGCCTCAAGAAGGGGGGGGCCTTTCGGCGTTTTTGATCGGTGAACTTCATCGTATGCTTTTTTGAGCGATTCCAACAATTCCACGCGTTCCACCTTATTCTTTACAACTTCTTTTTGCCTTCCTTCTTGACCGCATCCACCATCTTCTTCATCTTGGCCGGGTCGCTTTCCTCAAACGCGTTGCCGATTTGCACGCCGTCGGCGCCGGAGCGGATGACGTGCGCCGCCATCTCGGGCGTCTTGACTCCGCCGCCGTAGAAATAGAGCACGTCGGAACCGCAGGCTTTTTTGACGGCCTCGAAGAAAGGCGTTTCTGGAATCTTTGGGGCGCCGGAGCCTGAATCGGTGATGACCACGCGCGAGCCCATGTATTTTGCTGCCAAGGCGCAGGAGTATGCCAAGTCGCCTCGCTCCTGTGGGATCAAGTTGGCATTACCCATCCATCCGACGGCTTTGCCAGGTTCAAGTACCAAGTAAGTGGTAGGGATGGGTTCGAGTTTCATGCGTTGCACGACGGTAGCCGATTGGATTTGTGCGCCGGCCAGCCAGTAGACGTCGCGCGAGTTGAGCATCTGCATGAAGTACACGGCGTCGGCGTACTCCGTCAAGCCTGCAGGCGATCCTGGGTACAGCACGATGGGCAGGCCTACTTTTTCCTGCATCATTTTGACGGTGTCATCAAGGATTCGGCCTTGCGCGCCGATGGAGCCACCGACCAAAAGAGCGTCCGCTCCGGCTTGCTCTGCATGATAGGCTGCGTTGGCGCCTTTTTCCATGGATAGCTTGTCCGGGTCGATCAGGGCGAAAAACAACGCTCCTTTCTCCTTGAGCTTTTCGTGGTAGTATTTTTCCGTCGGACCCATTTTGTGAGCACCTGGTTTTCGGCCCGTTTTGGGCCGTTATGGATGGTATTTTTGTTCTTGTTTTTTTTGCTTCTTTTTGGCTTGCAAGCGTCGGTTCTGGACCTTCACGTTTTTATGGCGGCGGCCACCTATTTGGCTCTGACGGCCTTCTATGTAAAACAAATGGTTTTTGGGTCTTTTATAATGATTAAAGAACGCCTCTTGGAACGCTTTAGCCCCGATCAGTTGGACGACGCCGTCAGGTTCAAACAGGACCAGTTCGCAGGATTGCTGACGGAAGAGGCCGCGATGCGCGTCTTGGCGCACGAAGCCGGCTTCATCCAACCGCCCGACGACGTGGCGTACGCCCCGTTGCAATCCGCGAAAGGAGGCCAATTGCTTTGCGCCCGCGTGCGGGCGTTGGCCATTTTCGCTCCCAAACGCTTTGCGACCGCCGAGCGATCCGGTCGCCTCTGCAAGATTCGTGTCGCCGACTCCAGCGGTGCGGCGGATTTGGTGCTGTGGAATTCCGACGTCGACTTGGCGTCCGTTGTTTCGCGCAACGATGTGCTGCTTTTGAAAGACGTGTTTGTCAAGGTCCAGCAACCGCTGGAACTGCATTCCCGTCTTTCGTCCGAAGTACGCGTGGCCGGCATGGCAACGGACGTCGATGCCGCGCTTCCTTTGGCTTCGGTGCCGTTGCGCCGACTAAACGAATTGGCCGACGGCGTTGAAGCTGACGTGGTGGCCCGCCTCGTGGAAAAACAGCCGCTTAAAGAATTCCAACGCCAAGGCAAGATCGGATACCTCTCAAGAATCAAGTTGTCCGACGGTTCGGCTGAGTCGTGGGCGGCGTGCTGGGATGGAAACGCCCACGTCGCGCAACGGTTTGACGTCGGGGACGCCGTCAAGATTGAAGGCGCCGTGCTCAAGAACGGCGAGCTATCCGTGTCTTGGTCCGGCCGGTTGCTGCCGGCGCCGTCTGGCCATGGCCTGGGTGAAGTGGCTGCAACGCCGCACAAGTCGCTGGCGGATTTGGACGGCTCGGACGCCGTGGTCGAAGTACGGATTGACAAAGTGGTGGACGCGCAGCGCCTGCACAAGTGCCGTTCATGCGGCGCCAAAAGCCCGGATAAAACGCCGGTGTGCGCCTGCGGTTCGGAAGACTTTTCCTCGCTTACGTACGCGTCGCTTGAACTATCCGACTCGTCGGGACAATTCCGAGGCGTCATGTTCGACGCGGCGGCAGAAGCGTTTTTGGGTGCTAAATCGGGAACCGATTTGAATTTGCTGACCCAATTGAAGCGGGATTATCTGGCGGGAAAAAACGTCAAACTCTTGGCGTACGCAAAGAAAAGTGCGGTTTCCGGGCAAAAAGAGATCGTGGGTAAAGCCGTGTTGGGTTGGAATAATCACGATTCGTCATAGACTTTTTTGGCATCGGCTTTGCGTGTTGGAGCCGATTTCGCTATTTTGTTTTGCATGAGACGCCGCAAAAACTCTTCGGCTATTTCGTCGCCGATTTTCAAATCCCGTTCTCGGTAAGTGACCTGCGGCGGCCGGGGATGTCCCGACCGCTTATTGGCATCGATTACGGCGGCCTTGATCACTTCGGTCCATTGGTCGTGTCCTCGATTCTTGCGTTCCTGGCGCTCTTGTGGACTGGGCTGGTTATGGTTGGGGCTGGGTGGGGACGCCGGTTCCACGATTCGACGCCTGCGAACGAGGGGCTGATCCATCTACTGGATCACGACGCCGAGCAATTTAAGAATGATGAGTAGGCCCACGCCCGCCAATCCCAGTAGGGCCGAGATGAGGACGGTGACCAAGGTAATGGCAATCTTGATGCTTGGGTATTGGGCCCAATCCGCCAGGATTGAAAGCGCCAACAAGGCCAAGACGCCCATCGCCGCGTTGGCCAACAGGTTCCTGAAGACTTTGATGATGACGACGGCTAGGACGATGAGCAGCAAGCCGAATAGGAGCGCTTCCCACTGGAAGGCAATCGCAGTCACGGCGGCTGCGGCAGTTGTCGCATTGACCATAAGTAGATTTTTGTCTTTGGCGTTAAAAAACACCGTGCCGTGCCGGCTTTGTTGAAAATCTTGAAAATGAAACAAAAGACTGGAAAAAAAAACAACATGGACGGAAACAAAAGAACGCAAGTCTTCAATATCGGCAAAGGACAAAACGGCTTCGTTTTCGTTATTTCCTTTATTTGCGGTTTTGTCTGGCTCGCATTTTCAGGTTTTTTTTTGGACTTTTTCAACAGAAACTGCCGTGCCCAAGCCCGCGGTTTTCATGAACGCAGGGCCGTTTCCAACGCTTCCGGCAACGCTTCCGCCACGTCGTCCGCGGTAAAGGCCCGGTGCTTTTTGGCCACGATGTCCCCGGCTAACCCGTTGAGAAACGCCCCCGCTTGCGCTGCCAGGAAAAGATTGTTCTGGCTCGCCAATGCCGCCACCAATCCGGCCAACACGTCACCGGTGCCGCCGCGCGTCATGCCCGCGTTGCCCGTGACGTTTTGCATCACGGTTCGGCCGTCGGTGATACTGTCCACGTGACCTTTCAGAAGAACGATGCATGCGTGTTTTCGGGCCATTTTCTTAGCATTTTGTGCATCGGCTTCCAAACCAAAGCACCGCTTGAACTCGCCGGCATGCGGCGTCAAGACGACCCGGTTTTTGAAAAGTTTTTTGTCGGCCAGCATCATACCGCCGGCGTCCAAGACGACTTTTTTGATTGGAAACTGGCGCAGCAGGCCATTGATTAGCGCCTTGTTTTGGGCGTTTTCTTCCAGGCCATTGCCCACCAACACGGCGTCGCTTTTGGCCACGGCGGCGTCAAGGTCCTTTGTTTTTTCGATGGTGATGAACGCATTGGATTTGGTTTTGATCCGCCGGGCAATCCAACGGTTGTCCTTTTGTGGGGAGTGAAAATAGATGAGGTCGACGAACGGAGCGGCGGCTTCGATTGCGTACAGGGGCGCGCCGTGGTATTTCTTGGAGCCGCCGATTACAGTCAAGACGCCGTTTTGGCCTTTTTGTCGGCCCGTGTTCAATCGAAGGGCTTTGATTTGGCCCGGCCCAACGACGGACTCCAGCTTCTTGGGAATCCCGACGTCCACCACGACGGCACCTGGTTTTTTGGAAACGTGCATGGATATGGTTAGGTCGTCGCGGAAATAAAGCGGTCCTCCAAAGCCCGTCGGCACGTCGATGGCCACTTTCAAGCCCGGTTGGGCGTTGAGCAGGTGCACCATGGATGCGTACGGTTCGCGCAAATTACCAACGAGTCCTGTGCCCAGCAAAGCGTCGATGAAGACGTCGAATTTTTGTTTTGGCAACGATACCGGAGTGACGTGCTTGATTTTGACGCTTTTTATTTTTTTGAGCCGGTCGAGGTTTTCTTGCGCCTCTTGGGTTTTGGGCTTGGCGGCCAAAAAAACGTTCACGTCGTGCCCTGATTCGACTAAGTGCCGCGCGGCCACGAATCCGTCGCCGCCTTTGTTGCCAGGACCGCAGAAGATGGCGATTTTGGCTTTCTTGAGGCCGCGCTTTTCGAGGGTTTTTACGATTTTGAGAGCCGCGCCAAAACCGGCTTTTTCCATGGCCTGCAGGACCGAGTAGCCGAACCAGGCCAAGTTGGCGTCGAGGAGGCGCATGCGCTCAAACGCGTCGTTCATGGAGGGTTTGAACGTCGTGGACCCATATATTTTGGCCGCATGCGTTTGCAATCGGTTTTTTATCTGGGCGTTACCCCTGACTCGTTTAATGCCCATTCCGACCCTTCACGACATCCGCAAACACTTGCAATCGCCGCCTCACGGCCTACCGAAACCCGCGTTGGTCGACGTCACGGCTCCCTCGCATCCGGCCGTCGCGTTGACGTTTCAAATAACCGGTCATCCGCAGATTCTGACGAGCATAGGCGAAAAAGTCCGGCAGTATCGCCAATGGTGTGAGGCCGTGGGCCGCATGGAACAAATCGCGTTTGAGTTGAAATCGGAAAACGTTGCGCACTTGATGTTGTATTCGCCGCACGCTTCCATGCGCGGCACCCCTTACTTCCTTCAACGACTGTTCGGCGTCAAAGCGTCGGAACCGCGTCCGTACGAACCGGCAGACTTGACATCGATGCGGAAAGCCCTCTTAGGCAAGCCGTGACGTTTGTCTAAAGCGCCCGGACCGTCGACTCGCCGTGGTGTTTTTCGACCAAAAAGGCCGGGTGGCAAAAATCACCGCGGTTTGCGCCGGTGACCGATCGATGTGCGCTGTTGGGTGATTCGGTTTTGCTCCATGCGCGATCGTTATTTTCCTTTCCTGTTTCCAAAAAGCAACGCATTGACCGCTGCACTATCCTGTTTTAACCATCGGGCCAATGTCTCTTTGACTTTTTCAATCGGCATTTTTTTTATGACGGCCTCGCTTTTTTGCACCAATGCCGCAGAATTACCGGACGCAATCCAGAAGTGAAGCGTAGCCCGGGCGATTTCATCCTCCGTCGGTTTGAACCGGGGGTTCCGCACCCTTTTTTCCACGAGTTCGTCCAATAACGTGGGATTTCTTCCGAATGGTTCCGGTTTTACCGCCCGAACCAAGACGCCTTTTTTCTTGAGTTCTTCTTCCAAATATTTCTCCAAGCCCAGGTGGTACCCCCCGAACTGCAGTACGATTGCCCCGTCTTTTTTGTACTCCGGACGTCGGGCTAAGCGCGCAATGTTTTTTACCACGTCTTTGTGCCTGGAACTGCCCATGTCCGTCGAGTCGAAATAGAACCGGCGCACTTGTCGGAGGACGTCGTCCACGTCGGCTTGCGGCTGCACCAATTCGTTGAGCCGCTGCTCGGCTGCCTGGTATCGCCGGAACAAGCGCCTTGTTTTTTTGACCGTTTTTTTTCCCGCATATTCCAACGCGTGCAGGGGTAGGTCATGCAATCCGGCAACCACGTGGGTAAATAGTCCGTGTTGTTCTTCCAGGTCTTCCGGAATCGGGTCGCACAAGGCTTCGGCGAACAATGTGAGGCTTTTGGGCCCGATTTCGACGTCTTGGACCCGGATACCTCCGATTGCCAGTTGCCGTTGCATGTGAGCGCGGTCCGCTTGGTATCTTGTTTGCAATGCCGGTTCTTTCGACTTGTGAGCGCTGGCGTTTTCGATTCCGATGAATAGCACTTTTTTTCCTTGTCGTCGAAGTTGTCCGATTTTTCTCCACAAGCGCAACGAAGGCGGCATGCCGATGTGGAGGCCGTATAATCCGTGCAGTTCAATCATGGTCGTTTCCCTTTGCTTTTCAACAAATTTGCATCATTACTAATGCGAAAATGTGTATTTTTTGCATGTTTGGTTGTTTTGGACTACCGCCGTCTTAGCCAATGTTATATGGTTTCACCGGCTATAACGAATCGCGAAACGGCGGGCCATTGGGCCCATTGATGAAACGGCTTTTTCCATGGATTATAGCACCGGGTAGCCAAACCGGGGGGGAAGTTGGCGTCGAGGAGGCGCAATTGGCCATGTGCCTCCTGGCTTTTGCCAATGCCGTTGGTCTTTCGATTGGTTTCGCATAGATTCTAGCCTGTGTGGAGTCATGTCATAGCCCTTATTTTTTCCGAATACGGTTCCAAACGCCTTTGACGATGTCCATGAATCCCGATGGGCCCGTTTCGAACCTATCGACATACTCTTGCCGTTTTTTCGGGTCACTTAAGAGTTCCCTGATTATCTCGGGTGGCATCGCCTGTATTTCCCGCTTGGTTGATTCCATATGCGTTCTGTACGCGTCGTCCGTTAGGATTCCTTCGTAGATGCGGACGGGGCTGCCAACTGGCAATTCTCCGTCTTTCATCATGTATTTTCGTATGTATTTTTCCGCTGTTTTTCCCCGAAGACGGTCCGCGATTTGCTCATGCAGCATGGCGCACATCATTTGCTTTTCGGAATGCCGGATTGACGGTTTGGCGTATTTTTCCTCCAATAGGTCGGCCAACAAGTCGGTGGGGTAATTTTCAGATGTCTCGCTAATTTCTACCCGTATGTGTTTTTTTTGAAGATATTGCTGGAGAAAGGGCGCGAAATGGTGGTGGGTGCCAAACAGGATGAGCGCGTGCGGTTGCTTTCCCTGTTTGCCCAGTTGCCGGATTCTTCCTTCGTGTTTTTTAATCAGTTGCAGCGTATTTTTTGCCACGTCCACGTGCCGTCCTAGGTTCCACGCTATCTGGTGGTTGTAATGGCGCCGGAACGCCTTGATGGCCGCCGGCATGTCGGAACGATCCAGTGCGCCCCCGACTTGCTTTTTCAAATCCGGAATCCGCTCTTCAAGCGTTTTAAGCCGGCCGGACCGCTTGGAGTCGGCATATTCCAGGAATTCTTCGGGGACCCGATAACTGGATGAGATGACGCTGGATAATTCGTGGTGGATTAGATCCTCGATGTTTTGCAGTACCTCGGTGGTCAACGGTCCTTCCTTCGCATAGGCGTCGGCGTAAATCGTGCGCAGTCTCTCGGCTATCCTGCCCAAATATTTTTCATCGTAGGGCAAATATGGTCGTGCCCGGGAGAAATTCCTAAATTCCCGTCCGATTAGTCATTAGGTTTTAACCCGGCCTAATTCTCAGAGGTAAATCGCCATTCCTCCTTACCGAAAAGCATAAAAACATAATGAGTATATATTCATCATGGCA